>OLRL01000290.1_pt1 | contig 42027 bp, 37 predicted proteins | sample 1643201 | NCBI WGS metagenome assembly OLRL01 (sample SAMEA3136649, study PRJEB25190) | human gut metagenome | biome: human gut; feature: human-associated habitat; material: faeces | place: Austria | collected 2013
CGCAAGGATGTAATCAGATAGAGCTTGTAAGCGTCAAATAAGTCAGTGTTTTGATGTATAACTTTTTTATGGGTAATAATTTTAAATCTTTTAGAGTTTTCAGGCGTGTAAAATCATAAGATCTTACACACCTGAAGAAATTTTTCCAGATCAGTAAATGTTGTGATCACGGGAAATCTATTTTCTTTTTCAGGGATTTTTTCCTGACTGTACCACACACCAAAGAGTCCGCAGTCACAGGCGCCCTGCACATCTTTTTTCAGATTATCTCCAATAAAAACACAGGAATCCGCAGCGCATCCGGCCTTTTCCAGACAGACCTCAAAAAAATGCGGATGGGGTTTTTCAACGCCTGTTTCCTGACTTGTGACGACAAAGTCAAGATAGGAATCAAATCCAAACTTTTTCAGCTTTTTAAACTGAATACTGGCTGTCATATCTGTTCCGATGCCGATTCGGATATGACGTGTTTTCAGCTCTTCAAGTACCTTCAGAATGCCAGGCGAAGGTTTTGCATTGGCGATCATGGTATCCCAGTAAGCATGATACATATTTTCTACATGAGGAAAAAGCGGCTGGGACAAAAGCTCTGTCATACACTGGAAACGAAGCATCCGGCTGTGAATGGCAGCGCTGTCTGTGCCAATGCGTTTGGCCATGATCTTCATAGCCTTGTCATAACAGGAACGTATCTGTTGTTCAGAAATGTGAAATTCTTTTATACAGTAGGCTGTCAGTGCTTCCATTCCAAAAAGATGCGCGCTGTCATAATCATAAAGGGTATTATCAATATCAAAAATAACGGTTTTTATCATAGCTGTTCTTCCTGTATTTTTATCTGGGACAAATTTTACAGCCCAGTTTTTTTCCGGCAGGGGTAGCGGCGCAGCCTCCGAGAGCTGTTTCACGCAGTCCGGGCGGGATCTGTCTTCCTACCTGGTACATGGTCTGAAGCATTTCATCAAAAGGGATCAGCTGTTTGATGCCGCCTAAAGAAAGCTCTGCGGCAGTAAGAGCAACTGCAACTCCGGCAGCGTTTCGTCCCTGGCACGGGCATTCCACAAGTCCGCCGATGGGATCACATACAAGCCCGAGGAAATTCATAAGAACAGATGTTGCAGCATGGAGACACTGATCCGCTGTGCCGCCCATTAGCTCCACAGTGGCTGAGGCAGCCATGGCAGAAGCCACTCCCACCTCGGCCTGACAGCCGCCTACAGCGCCTGCTACAGTGGCGTTTCTCATGGCAAGATATCCAATGGCGCTTGCATTAAAAAGTGCGTCAATGATTTCTTTATCTTCCAGCTGATATTCTTCCTGAAGAGCCAGAAGAAGACCGGGGATCACACCGGAAGAACCGGCGGTAGGAGCAGCAACGATCAGTCCCATAGTTGTGTTTGTTTCCAGAACAGCCATTGAATAGGCGATTGCTTTGGAAAGAACCGGTCCGCAGATGGAATTGCCTCCAATCCGGTGCTGGTTCACAAGCTGAGCCTCCCCTCCGATCAGACCTCCGATTGATTTTTTGGGGGACTGAATAGGAGATGTGACAGAGTCTCTCATAATCTGAAGAGAATGGTTCATTTGATCATAAATAGCTTTTTCTGTTGTTCCGCCCAGAATACACTCTCTTTTTTTCATAATTGCAGAAACAGGAAGATTGTTTGTATGGCAAAGCTCCAGAAGCTCCTGAGCATTTTTAAAATCCATGATTATATTCTCCTTTGAATTGGTATAAAAATAACATCCTGAACATAAGGATTCAGCGAGATCTGATCCTCTGCGTCATCAGGCAGCGTACCGTCAAACTCAATGATGCTGTAGGCAATGTCTCCCTTTGTTTCACGGAAAAGCTTCATAAAAGCAATATTGACATTTTTTTCACTGAGACATCCTGTAATATGAGCGAGAACTCCCGGCCTGTCATAATGAATAATGATCAGAGTGCTGTACTCTCCGGAAAAATCCACATCAATATGATTGATCCGGCTGATACGCATTTTTCCGCCGCCCAGAGATTCACCGCGGACAGAATAAGAGCGTCCGCTCTGGCAGGTAATATGGATATCCACAGTGTTTGGATGAATGTCCGGATCTTGGGCTGCCTCGATAAAGCGGTAGGAAATACCTCTTTCTTCTGCAATGGAAAAAGCCTTTGGTATACGCTTGTCGTCTGTTGAAAAACCCATGACCCCTCCAAGAAGAGCCAGATCCGTTCCGTGGCCCTTATAGGTCTGAGCAAAAGAATTATAAAGTACAAATTCCACATCCTTTACAGGGCTGTCTGCCATTTGCTGAGCAAGCAGAGCAATGGAGCAGGCGCCTGCCGTATGAGAACTGGAAGGACCGATCATTTCCGGACCCAGTACATTAAAAGCGCTGATAAATGTCATAAAAAATCCTCATCTTTCTGTATCCGTCATTTGTCTATGACTTATGCAAATAGTATTGTACCATAAATGGAAAAAAAATAATATTTATATTTTCTTTTTGAACATCAGCCCGGGGGAATATAAATATCACAGGCTGATGTTCGCATAGTATTGTTTCGTATAAAGAAAAATAAAAAAACAGTTGCATTTTTCCCGGAAATGATGCATAATAGCAGAAATGAATACAACAGGTGTAAGGGAGTAGCTAACACCGTAAAGGCGTAACAGAATCAACATCATGGCCGGGAGACCTGGTTTTGTTTGAAACAGCGAGACTTATCTTTGGGAGGAATCCTGAGATAAGTCTTTTTGTTTTTGAAAATGTAGAATCCGGGTATAATGAAAGGCAGGAGAAGTGTCAGAAAGGAGTGAACATCACACGCCGTATTCTTTGGCAGACCGGATAAAATTTTATTTGGAAATGCCCTCAGAAATAAAACAAAAGCGTGCAGAAACTCAAACATGCTGCACAGAAATGGAGGCAATATGAAAGAATATCTGTCAAGCTGTGAGGAAGTTTTAAAAGAACAGAATTCTTCCGAACAGGGACTGTCAACAGGTGAAGCACAGCAGAGACTGTCCAGATTCGGAAAGAATGAACTGGAAAAAGGGAAAAAGACTTCTCTTTTAAAGAGATTTTTAGGGGAACTTGCAGACCCGATGATCATTATCCTGATCGTGGCTGCGGCAATTTCCGGAATCACAGCTTTTTATGAAGGCGAGTCTTTTGCTGACGTTATTATTATTCTTGCAGTTGTAATTATTAATGCAGTACTGGGTGTTGTCCAGGAAAGTAAGGCAGAAGCTGCAATTGAGGCTTTACAGGAAATCGCAGCCGCTACCAGCAAGGTACTCCGTGACGGAAAAGTAGTGACACTGAAAAGTGACGAGCTTGTTCCCGGAGATGTTGTGCTTCTGGAAGCAGGAGATGCAGTTCCGGCTGACGGACGTATCATTGAAGCTGCAAGTCTGAAAATTGAGGAAGCTGCTCTCACAGGAGAATCAGTTCCGGCAAATAAAATCACAGATCTTCTTCAGCTTGGAGGGGAGAAGGACGTTCCCCTGGGAGATCGTAAAAATATGGCCTACATGGGTTCTACAGTTGTTTACGGACGCGGCAAGGTTGTCATTACCGGAACCGGTATGAACACAGAAATGGGTAAAATTGCTCAGGCTCTTTCTCAGGCAAAAGACGATGCAACACCTCTTCAGATAAAACTGAACCAGCTGAGTAAGATCCTTACCATACTTGTTATCGGTATCTGCGCAGTGATTTTTGCAGTAGGACTGTTCCGTTCAGGAATCAGCGGCGATACCATCCTCAGCACCTTTATGGTTGCAGTATCTCTTGCAGTTGCGGCTATTCCGGAAGGTCTGGCAGCGGTTGTGACCATTGTACTTTCCATTGGCGTGACAAATATGTCCAAACGCAACGCCATCATCCGTAAGCTGACTGCAGTGGAAACTCTTGGATGTACACAGATCATCTGCTCTGATAAAACAGGTACATTAACCCAGAACAAAATGACAGTTGTGGAGCATGTGGCTGACAATGAGCAGAATCTGGAGATCGCAATGGCTCTCTGTTCAGATGCAGAATACGATGCAGAAGCGGGAGAGGCAGTTGGAGAGCCTACCGAATGTGCTCTTGTAAACGATGCGGCTAAAAACGGCCTGCCAAAGACACAGTTAAAAGAAGAATACGTACGTGTGGGAGAAGCTCCTTTTGATTCCATGCGTAAAATGATGTCCACCGTTCACAAAACAAAAGAAAACCAGATCATCCAGTTTACCAAGGGTGCTCCTGACGAGGTGCTGAAATGCTGTACCCATGCGATTGTAAACGGCGCAAAGGTTCCTATGACAGAAGAGATCAGAGCATCTATTCTGAAAAGTAACAAAGCAATGGCTGACAGAGCTCTTCGTGTTCTCTGTGGCGCATGCCGTGAATGGGACAAAATGCCGGAGAGTACAGAGCCTGCATTTCTGGAACAGGAACTTACCTATCTGGGACTTTCCGGAATGATCGATCCGGTCCGTCCGGAGGTTAAGGCTGCAATTGTAGAGTGCCGTGAAGCAGGAATCCGTCCTATTATGATTACCGGAGACCATAAGGATACCGCAGTTGCCATCGGTATGGAGCTTGGAATCCTTTCCGATCCTTCTCAGGCTATCACAGGCGCACAGCTTAATGAGATCAGCGATGAGGATTTTCAGAACAGAATCGAAGAGTTTTCTGTATATGCCCGAGTTCAGCCGGAGCATAAAGTACGTATTGTAAATGCATGGAAAAAGAAAGGCATGATCACTGCCATGACCGGTGACGGCGTTAATGACGCTCCGTCCATTAAGAGCGCTGACATTGGCGTAGGTATGGGAATCACCGGAACAGACGTAACCAAAAATGTAGCCGATATGGTACTGGCAGACGATAACTTTGCAACCATCGTATCCGCAGTAGAAGAGGGACGCCGTATTTATGCGAACATCCGTAAGGCAATCCAGTTCCTGCTTGCCTCCAATCTGGCAGAGGTTCTGGCAATTTTCTTCTCTACTATGATCGGATTTACTATACTGAAACCGGTACATCTTCTCTGGATCAACCTGATTACAGACTGTTTCCCTGCTCTGGCTCTCGGACTTGAAAAGAGCGAAGCAGACATTATGAAGAAAAAGCCTCGTGATCCGAAAGAAGGTATTTTTGCCGGAGGAATGGGATTTGACGTATTTTTCCAGGGCGCCGTTGTAACTGTTCTTGTTATGATCTCCTATCTGGTAGGTCACAGAATCGAATCCGGCGCATGGGAATTTGTAAACAGTGCAGACGGAACAACCATGGCATTCCTTACCCTTTCTATGGTGGAAATTTTCCATTCCCTTAACATGAGAAGCCGCCGGGGATCTATCTTTAAACTGAACAGCCATAATAAATTCCTGTATGGTGCAATGGTTGTTTCCCTAATCCTGACAACAGTTGTAATCGAGGTTCCGTTTATTGCAAAAGCATTCCAGTTTACACCAATTGATTTCACGGAATACGTGATCGCTCTTGGCCTTGCAGTTCTGATCATCCCGATCATGGAGATCGTGAAGGCTGTACAGAGAAAACTGGGGAAATAAAGTATCTTAACTATTTGACAGCGCTCACTTTTCAGTGGGCGTTGTTTTTATGCAATAATTTGTGGATTACTAATTATGCATAATTTAAACAGCAACCTTAAAATTGGACAAAATTAATAAATTATGAAAAAATTATTGACTATATAAGAAAAAATGGGTTATAACGCAAATGTATGTTATGAAAAAGAATATCTAAAATTGAATATTAGTTTTCGAATTTTTCAAGGGGGGGGGGTAAAAGCGATGTATGAAAAGAAAGCAACAGGATGGCTGAAGCACGTCGATTTTATCATGATTGATATTATGTGTTTGGAGCTGTCTTTTTTATTGGCATTTTATATACGACAGGGAGGAGAAAATCCTCTTACCAGTATATATTATAGAAGTATGTTTTTTATTCTTGCTTTTGCGCAGATATTTGTTACATTATTTTTTGACACGTTTCAGGGAGTGATTAAGCGAGGATATTATCTGGAATTCACAGCAGTTTTTCGCCATGTGATTTTGATTACAGGTCTGTCTGCACTGTTTTTGGTTGTTACACAGAGCAGTGAGGAATATTCCCGTACGATTTTTATCCTGACAGCAGTGTTTTATGCAGTTACAACTTATGCGGCGCGAAACTGGTGGAAACATGTACTTGCCAGAAGGAGAGAGGATGGTGTCGGTACTCAATCACTCCTTATTGTTTCTTCCAAAGCATACCTGAATAAGGTTGTGGAGCAGCTTACATCTAATAACTATGCAGGGTATCACATTGCGGGTATTGCTGTTGTGGATGCTCAGTGGAAAGGAAGTACTATTCAGGGTATTCCTGTTGTGGCTGATGCCTCTGATATGGCAGAGTATTCTTGCAGAGAATGGATTGACGAGGTTTTTCTGTGTCTTCCATTGGAAGATGAAGAGACTGAAAAAATACAGGAACAGTTTCTTACAATGGGAATTACGGTTCATCTTGCAGTTGCAGGTGGACATACGAAATTGAATAATAAGCAGTCTGTTGAACAGATTGGAGGCTACACAGTGATTTCCAGCAGCCTGAATATGACCACGAAAAAGCAGCTTCTTCTGAAACGTATGATAGACATCTGCGCTGGCCTGACAGGCTGTTTGATGACAGTGCTTTTGACAGCGATTGTAGGACCAATGATTTATTTAAAATCACCGGGCCCCATCTTTTTTGCACAGGAGCGTATCGGCAAAAACGGTAAAAGGTTTAAGATGTATAAATTCCGCAGTATGTATATGGATGCGGAGGAACGCAAAAAAGAACTTATGAAACAGAACCGCGTCCAGGATGGTCTGATGTTCAAGATGGAAAATGACCCCAGGATCATTGGCAGTGAAAAAGGACCGGGCAAAGGAATAGGAAATTTTATCCGAAAGACTTCTATTGATGAGTTTCCACAGTTTTGGAATGTGCTGAAAGGTGAGATGAGTCTGGTGGGAACAAGACCGCCGACAATTGATGAGTGGGTGAAATATGACCTTCACCACAGAGCGCGCCTTGCAGTTAAGCCAGGGATTACCGGTATGTGGCAAGTAAGCGGACGAAGTGATATCACGGATTTTGAGGAAGTTGTCCGTCTGGATACCGGATACATAGAGAATTGGAGTATTGGTCTTGATATCAGGATATTGCTGCAGACAGTAAAAGCCGTATTTAAGGGTGAGGGATCTATGTAAAAATCGTTACATAAATTATGAAAATAAGATAGAGGTTTTATGGTAGATATACATGCGCACATTCTTCCAGGGCTGGATGATGGAGCCAGATGTATGGAGAAAGCACTGGAAATGGCATCAATTGCTGTGAATCAGGGAATCAGCCATATGGCGGCTACCAGTCATGGAAATTACTATCCTTACAGGATAGAGGAATACTGGAGTGAGTTTCAGAAGCTGCAGGAAGCATTGGAGGAGGAAAAAATCCCTCTGAAACTTTATCCGGGAATGGAAATATTTGTGGATGAAGCCATATGGGAGGCCTTGGCGCAGAAGCAGCTTCTGACTTTGAATAACACAAATTATCTTCTGGTAGAATTTCCTTTTGAGGAAAATCCGGAGATAGTGATTTCCAGTCTGGCTCGTCTGAAACAGAGTGGGTATCGGTGCATTTTGGCGCATCCGGAAAGATATCTTTTTATGCAGAGAGATGAGGAGCTTGCCTGGTATCTGGCTGATCAGGGGTGTGCCCTGCAGATCAATGCGGGCAGTCTCCTGGGCAGCTTTGGCCGGAAAAGCGAACAGCTTGCGAAGCAAATGCTGGATTCGGGTATTATAAGCGTCATTGCTACGGATACACATGATACAGACATTCGTCCGCCTCATATGAAAGTGTTGGTAAAACAGCTTCAAAAAAATTATCCGGATTTATATGTACGACTGTGGATGTCAGAAAATCCAAGCCGTATTTTAAAAGGGCTTCCGGTAATACAGTAAATACAGATTAAAGGAGCAGCTAATGAAAAAAGCAAGAATCATACTGGCAATTTTATGCATGGCTACAGTCTTTGGAGGATATCAGTATTACGAAAAAAAGCAAACAGATATTGATACAGAAGGCCCGGTTTTAAAGGCATCTGAAGAAGAGATAAAAGTCAGTATCAAGGCTACAGAAGAAGAACTGAAAAAAGGAATCACAGCCCGGGATGAAAAGGACGGAGATGTGACAGACAGCATTGTTATTGAAAGTATTGAAAAATCAGCAAAAGGTGAAAATAATTCTTTCCTTATAACATATGTTGCTTTTGATAATTCCAGTAATATAGGAAGGCTTACCAGAAAGCTGACGTATTCTGATTACAGGAAGGCACATTTTTCTATTAGCTCGCCATTGCGTTTTCCGGAAAATCAGCAATTATCTTTGTTTGATTATATTGAGGCGGAAGACTGCATTGACGGTGATGTAACTCCGTTTATCACTCTGGAAGGAGATGAAAGTCTTCTTGGGGGAGAGCCTAAGGCTGGACTTTATGACTGTACGATTAATGTAACAAACAGCATTGGAGATAAAACTTCCCTGCCTGTACAGGTGGAGATTTATGCGGACAGCTATGAAGAGAGGAGTCTCCGCCCGTCTATCACTCTTAAAGAAAACCTGATTTATCTGAAAAAGGGAGAGGCTTTTGATCCTAATGCATATCTGGATTATGTAAATGATGGGGGTGTCTGCAGGATTGACTATGGCCCAATGGTTTCTGTATTTGAAAATAATGAGTGGAAAGATGTCACAGAACAGATAGCAAACGGGTCAGAGCTTGGATGGGTAAATATCTCTCAGATTGGTATTAATTCTGAAGTAGATACAAATACTCCTGGGATTTACAATGTAATATATACTTACACAGCGCCGAAAACAGGCTATGACTGCACTGCCCATTTGATGGTAGTAATAGAGTAGGAGGGCATGATGAACGCAGCAAGAAACCGACAGAATACAGGATATATTTCTCTGGACATAGGCTATTTGGTCAGAAGAGTACTCAGGACATTATTTGTAACTCTCATGTGTGCAGTTATGGCAGGGATAGGAGCATATATCGTTATGGATACCTATATGCAGGATACTTATACTGCCAATATTCAGTTGACTGTTCTGCCCCGGGATAATAATGCGGGCAGATTATCACAATATAATATTGACAGTGCAATTACCAGAAATGTCAACGTGCTGAACAGCGATACTTTGCAGGAAAAGATAAAAAAATCTGAAGTTGCAAAGGGAGTCACAGGGACAGTGGCAGCGGTTCAGATTCCGGGCACAAGCCTGATTTCCCTAAGCGCCACAGCCTCTTCAGCAGAACAGGCATTTCGGCTTTTGAAGGCAGCAACAGAAAGTTATCCGGAACTGGCAGGATATTTCGAGTCTGGATATGTGGTGAAAAATCTGAGCAACTTTTCAGCTAATAATATTGTGAAAAATCAGGTTTCCCCTTTGAAGTATGCCTGTGTTGCAGCAGCGCTGGTTCTTATGGCAGGTGTGGGGCTTACAGTATTAATTGCAATGTTTTCTGATAAGATCTACAGTCGGGAGCAGGCAGCTGATCTTCTTGATATGGATATCCTCGGTGTTCTTCATCGTGTGAAAAAACGGAAAGGACAGAAGGGACTTTTGATTTCAGATCCTATGGCTGATCCGTCTTTTATAGAAGAGATGGACAGGCTGGCAACATATTTTCAACAAAAAATGGATCACAGGGGATTAAAGACTGCAATCATTTCCAGTATTCATGAGAATGAGGGAAAAACAACTCTGGCGGCGAATCTTGCTCTGAGTCTTGCGGTCAGAGGAAAAAAAGTAGCCCTTATTGATGGAGACCTTCGGAAGCCGGCTATGGCAAAGATCTTTGAGAAAGAAGTACAGGAGGGAAGTTCTGTATCTGATCTTTTGGAGGGTAAGGTTGGTCTGAAAGAGGTAATGAGACATTCCAGGAAATATAAAGGTCTGATTTATGTATGGCAGAAGCAGCCGGTTCCGGAAGCAGACCAGCTTTTGAGCAACGGTCGTCTTAAGTCGGTTCTTCATGTATTCCAAAAACATGTGGATTATGTGATTATTGATACACCTCCTATTGGAATTGTCCGTGACACAGAGATTCTTGCAGGAACTGCAGAAGCGGTGATTCTTTCTGTAAAGCAAAGTGGAGAAAAAGCCGCGGTGCTGAATGACGTGACAGACCTTTTGGAAGAGACTGGAACTACAGTGATCGGCGGGGTAATTAATATGGCGCAGGGAACTGGTAGCCGAAAGAAACACCGTTACGGAAAGTATTACTATGGCTACGGAAACAGAAGGAATGGAGACAAATAAATGTATACAGAAAATCAGAATAATATGGAGCAATATGAAGATGATGAAATTGTACTGGATCTGAGTGGTCTCTTGGAGGACTATATCCGTTGTCTGAAACGATGTTGGCTTCAGCTTCTTCTGGTGCTTTTGACTGTGACCGCTTTGACAGTTGCGTATTTTAACAGAAGCTATGAGCCTTTTTATGAAGCAAAGCTTACTTATGCAGTGGAAAGAACCGGGGATGCGGCAACAGATGCGTCCATTGCCAAACGTCTCAGTTCATCTGTTTCATCTGTTACAGCGCTTGAAGAATTCAGACAGGATCTGACAGAAAATATTCAGGAAAAAAGTCTGAATGATAATTATCAGTTTTCCTCTGTTAATACAGAAGGGTCTAATCTTTTTACTGTTTATTTAAAAACAAATAATTATAAAAATACAAATCTTCTTATAGAAAACTTTAAAGATGTGTATCCGAAATGGGCGTCTGAAATTACCGGAACGGTAGAACTTCAGATTGCGGATGAGTCTCTGGCCGGAAAGAACCCATCCAACCCCTATTCTCTTCCTAAATCAGCTGCAATGGGATTACTGGCAGGAGCTGCTCTTTGTTTTGTGATTGCTACTGTCTATGCTTTTGCTACAAAGACAGTACGAAGAGAAAGCGATATGAAAAAACTGACAGTGAAAGGCTGTGTTGCCATGATTCCGGAAGCCCGGCAGAAAAAGAGGAGGAACGGTAAAAAAGCACAGCTTCTGATTACCAATAAACATGTAGATTGGGGATTTAAGCAGGCAGTTCTGGCCGCACAGAACAGGATTGAACGTCAGATGGAAAAAGAAAACAAGCATGTTCTTCTTGTGAGCAGTACGATTCCTGAGGAGGGAAAAAGTCTGATGGCGCTGAACATAGCTCTGGGATTTTCCATGCAGGATAAAAAAGTGCTTGTAGTTGACGGGGATTTTCGAAATCCTTCCATTGGCAAAATTCTGGGATTAGAAGAGAATCATCATGGACTGGCGGATTATTTTAAACAGAAATGTTTCCTGAATGATATTATACAGTCAAAAAATAATCTGGATGTGATCTGTGGCGGAAGTGTCCGTGACAAGGCTTCCTCTGTTTTGAAACAAAAAGAAATGGAGCATTTGATGGAGGCTCTGGTAAATGACTATGATTATATAGTGATAGATACCCCGCCTTCCGCGCTGTTCACAGATGCTGCGCTTTTGTCAGAATATGCGGATTCTGTACTTTATGTGGTACGTCATGACAGAGCTATCACAAGAGAAATTAAGGATGGACTTGAGCCCTTTATCAGAAATGAGAAACTTTTGGGTTATCTGATCAACCGGAAACCGGGCGGTTATTCCACATATGGGGGATATGGTAAATACAGCAGCTATAAGCAGTACGGAAAATATAAACGCTATATAGATCTGGATGAAAAATCCATGAACACCGAGGACTCACTGTAAGGAGGCGTGAAATGAAAAAAGGGATACTGGCGGCAGTTGTACTGCTTCTGGCAGCGGGCGTTTCTCTGTGGATTGCGCTGCAGTCTCTGGAGGGAGTAAACCAGAAGATGGAGATTTCATCCAATACTCAGACAACTATGGAGAAAAAGGCAACACCAACACCGGAGCCCACGTCAACACCGAAACCACAGCCGTCATCAACACCAACACCAGAGCCTTCAGACCCGGAAATTCCGGTTCTGACCCTTGCCTCAGATACCCTGGAAATATTAGTCGGTCAGTCTTTTGACGTGGTTTCCCAGGTTGCCGATATCACAGATGACAAGGATGACAGATCTTCTTTGTTTCGGAGAATTCGTGTAAAGGGTGTATTTGATATTAATATACCAGGGGAATATACACTGGAATATTATGTAACAGATGCGGATGGCCATGAGAGCCAGCACAAACAGCTGAAGTTGATTGTCAAAGCTTCGTAAACAGAAATAGAGGTAAGAATTGAAAATATTAAGTGATTTTGGCAAAGGACTGGATACGCTGTCCTCAGAAATTCAGGCTGTACCCTCATGGGTTTATCTTGCAGCAGTGATTCTGATTCTGTGCTGCCTGGTTGTTTATGGACTGGTGATTCCCAGACTGCACATACCTTCAGAGAAAAAGATTTTCTGGAGAAGAGGTTGTGTCTGGGGGCTGACAATAGTTTATATGGTGTGTGTTTTGCTGATCACCATTCTGACCAGAGAAAGTTCAGAGCTGTACAGGATGAACCTGATGCCGCTGAATGGTTTTCGGGATTTTGATCATATTAACCGGGAGCTGATTCGGGACGGGGCAAATCTTTTATTGTTTGTACCGCTGGGAATCGGATTTGCATGGCAGCATGGAAAAAAAAGAATTTTTCTGCATAGTCTGGGATTTTCCTTTGGATTCAGTCTGGCAGTAGAGCTGTTCCAGTTGGGAGGAAAATTTGGAATCTTTGATGTGGACGATCTGATCTTTAATACTCTGGGTGGGCTTCTGGGTGCAGTGCTTGTATGGATTTGGAGAAAAGCTTTCCGAAAGAAAAGGGCATATTTGATTGCTGTCAGAGTGGCGCTTGTTTTTCTGCTGGTCCTTGTAGTTGGTGCAGGAGGCGCTTTTGGCGCTTACCATTATCTGCGAACAAGCGGGGCCGAGAAGCTTCAGGGCAATGTCAGCACAGTGGCATTAAGCATGGAATCCCGTGAGGAGGGAACAATACCTGCCAATAGAGAGACGGATCTGATCTATCATAACGGAAAGGCCTACAGATTTAATGAAGAAATGATCACTCTGCTTTTTATGGGAATCGATCAGAGAAGCGAGGAAGTAGAACAGATTCTGGGGATTTCCGGGGAAAGCGGGCAGGCAGACACAATCTTTCTGGTGGCAATGAATCCGCTGAATGATAAGATCAAGGTGATTGCTGTTTCCAGAGACACCATGACGGAGATTCCAATTTTTGACGCCAGAGGTAATTATCTGGGAGAAGAAAAGAATCATCTTGGTCTTGCTTATGCTTTTGGCGATGGCAGAGAGAAAAGCTGTCAGTATATGGTGGATGCAGTATCTCGGCTGTTTTACGGAATCCCAATTAACGGATATGCTGCTTTTAATATGTCGGCCATTGCAACGATCAATGATGCTGTTGGAGGAGTTACAGTTACAGTTCCCGAGGATCTGAGTTCTGTAGATCCACTTCTCACAAAAGGAGCTACAGTTACTCTTAAGGGAAACAGCGCCTTTTACTTTGCCAAGTGGAGAAACACAGCCATTCATGACAGCAATACTCTTCGTATGAATCGTCAGAAGATTTATCTGGAAAACTTTTTTAAGCAGGCGGTAAAAGCTGTACAGAAGGATTATACACTCCCAGCCACTTTGTATCAGGAGCTCTCCCAGCAGATGGTAACGGATATCAGTCTTGACAAAGCAGTTTATCTTTCCACAGAGGCTTTAAATATGACCTTTGGAGGAGAGGACCTGATAGCACTGAAGGGAACTGCAGTACAGGGAAGTGTTTATGATGAATATAAGGTGGATGACGATGCTCTGTATGAATTGATTCTGGATGTATTTTATATTGAGCAAGAGGTGAAAAAATAGTGCCTATGAAAAAAATAATGATTGTAGTAAGTTTGGCAGTGATTTTGGGCACAGTCGGAACTATGGGATATCAGGGCTGGAAATTCTATGAACGTCAAAAACTGGAGGAGGAACGCCTGAAACGGATAGAGGAGCAGAAAGAGATACGTCAGACCGGTGATGAATCACGATTTTACGGAGAAGATGGAAAACTGCAGATACCAGTGGATTTTTCGGAGCTTCAAAAAGAAAACCAGGATATCTATGCCTGGCTGACAATTCCAGGGGTGGCGGATACACCGATTATTCAGGATTCTGAGGGGGAAGAGGATTTTGCCTTTACAGAGGAAATGAATAAAAAGGATTTCTCTGATCCTTTAACAGTTATTTATGGGGAGAATAAGGAGGACGGTTCTCTTTTTGGCAGTCTGTTCCAATACAGAGATAAGTTATTCATGGAAGAGCATCCGGTTATCTATATTTATACACCGGATCAGATTCTGATATATCGTATTTTTGCAGCTTACCGGAATGATAACCGTCATCTTCTGAAGCGGTTTAATCAGGGGATATATGAAGGAAATATTCGTGCATTTATCAAGGATATTCTCAGTCAGAGGGCAATGGATGCTACAATAGAACAGGATGCGCCAATTGATACAAATGATTATTTTCTCACATTATCTACCCATGATCCGGCAGGAGAGGAATACCGTTATCTGGTACAGGCATATCTGGAAAAAAGCCTGTTCTGAAAAAAACATTTTTATCATCAGGAAAATAATAAAATTATTTATTATTATATAACATTAAATGGAGGTAAGGAAATGAAATTTAAAAAAGCAGTAGCGGGAATGCTGGCAGTGACCAGTGCAGCAGCAATGAGCGTAAGTGTTATGGCAGCAGGAAGTGTTACAGATGCTGTTGACACAAATAATGTGACAGCTGAAACAACAACTCAGAATACAGAGTCTGAAAAAGAAACCGTTGGCGGTTTGGAAATGGAAGTAGAAACTGTTGGAGCAACACTTAGCAAAGACGTGGCAAATCTTTATGAGGAAGAAATTCAGAAGGTTGTAGATGCGCTGCAGGCGGCAGATGCTGATACAACAGTGAAAGATGCATTTCTGGCAATTTTTGGTGAAGAGGAAATGCCTGTGATTTCTTTCGTAAAAATGGATGGAACAGTTGCCGAGGATATTGATCTCAGTGAATATAAGTTTATTTCTCCTGTTATGGATCTGAAGCTGGAGAAAGAGCCTACAGAAGAAGAGCCAGTAGAGGTTACTTTTACAGCAAATAACATGACAGATAATATTCAGGTGGATGTGCTCCATTACTGTGAGGAGCATAACTGGGAGGTTCTGGAAGGTGAGAAGGTAAGTGAAAACCAGGTAAAGGCTTCTTTCCATTCAGCATCCCCGATCGCTCTGATTTATAAGGAGCTTCCGGAAGAGGAAACAGAGGTTGCAACAGAGGAAGTTGCTCCGTAAATAATAGGAGGGAGATCCGGCGGTTTTTGAACCGCCGGGGTTTATCCCATAGAAAATAGCTTTATTGCAGAAAATAAAGAAATTTTTTATGTGATAAAAATACAGAAGATATGAAGGAGAAAGAAACGTTTTATGAAAAAGCATGTATTTATTATAGGAAGTAAAGGAATACCGGCAGCTTATGGAGGTTATGAAACCTTTGTGGATAAGCTGACAGAATACAGACAGGATAAAAACATTCAGTATCATGTAGCCTGTGCAGTAGATGAATTAAAGGAATCCTTTACATACAATCATGCTCATTGTTTTAATATCCGATGGAAAAAAATCGGGCCAGCAAGAGCGATTATTTATGATTGGGATGCTTTTCGTTATTGTCTGAAATACATTAAAAAGCATCAGATTCCGGACGCTGTAATTTATGTTCTCGCATGTAGAATGGGACCTTTTTTTCACAACTGCGTAAAAAAAGCCCATAAGCTTGGTGCAAAGGTTTATGTGAATCCGGATGGACACGAATGGCTGCGTGCAAAATGGAGTATGCCGGTGCGCAGATACTGGAAAGCATCTGAAGGAATGATGGTGAAGGACGCAGATCTTCTGATCTGCGATAGCAAGAACATCGAAAAATATATTCAGGAAACCTATAAGGAATACCAGCCCAAAACGACCTTTATTGCATATGGAGCAGAAACATCAAAGTCTGTGCTGAAGGATGATGATGAGAAGCTTCTGGGATGGTATGAAGAAAAAGGACTAAAGGCCGGAGAATATTATCTGGTTGTAGGCCGTTTTGTGCCGGAAAATAATTATGAAACTATGATCAGGGAATTTATGCGTTCGAAGACAGAGAAGAGCTTTGCCCTGATCACCAATGTGACAGATAAATTCCTGAATGAGTTGAAACAAAAAACAGAGTTCGACAAAGATCCCAGAATTAAGTTTGTGGGAACAGTGTATGACCAGGAGTTGCTGAAAAAAATTCGGGAAAATGCCTATGGTTATTTCCACGGACATGAAGTAGGTGGAACAAACCCCAGTCTTCTGGAGGCACTGGGAAGTACAGAGCTGAACCTTCTTTTGGATGTGGGATTTAACCGTGAGGTTGCAGAAGACGGCGCGTTGTACTGGACAAAGGAAGATGGAAGTCTGGCGAAACTGATTGAAGAGGCAGATGAGTTGGAGTCAGATGTTATTGCAAATCTTGGAGATAAGGCAAAAGAGCGGATACGTGAATGGTATAGCTGGGAGTATATTACGGCGGAGTATGAGAAAGTTTTGGGAAGATAAGGAAATGAAAGATGAAGATATTGTTGGTTAATAAGTTTCACTATGTAAAAGGCGGATCAGAAACGTATTATTTTGGTCTGGCTGATTTATTGAAAAAGCAAGGACATGAAGTTATCTTTTTTTCTATGAAGGACGAAAAGAATGTTCCCTGTGAGCAGGAAAAGTATTTTGTGGAAAATGTGGATTTTAATCAGAAGATGAATCCTGTGAAATTAGTGAAAGCATCTTTGAAGATGCTGTATTCTTTAGAAGCAAAGAAAAAGTTTGAGCAGCTTCTAATCGACGAAAAACCGGATATTATTCATTTGAATATTTTTCAGAGTCAGCTGACAGGTTCTATTGTAGATGTGGCTTATAAGTACCACATTCCTATGGTTTATACAGCCCATGATTTGAAGTCAGTATGTCCTAATTATCAAATGCTGAATCATGGTGATATTTGTGAAAAATGTATTAACGGGAATTATACTTATTGTGCAAAAACAGGCTGCATGAAGGACAGTAAATTAAAAAGCATTCTTGCGACCCTGGAAGCTTATGTATATAAAAGGCGAAGAACATATCAGAAGCTGGATCTGATTATTACTCCTTCTGCGTTTTACAAGAGAAAGATTGAAGAAGCCGGTATTGCCAAGTGTCCAGTGATACATATGACAAATTTTCTGCCAGAGGGAACAGAATATAGTGTGAGCGAAAAGCCCGGAGAGTATTTTCTGTATTTTGGACGGATCAGCCGGGAGAAGGGCATACTGACATTAGTTAGGGCATATGCGGAGGCGAAAGTGAAAAAACCGCTTTATATTGTTGGAACAGGACCAATTGAGGGACAGGTTTGTCAATTAATTGAAGAACTTCATATGAGTGACAAGATTAAAATGTTGGGCTTCAAATCAGGAAATGAATTAAAAGAGATTGTGGCAAATTCATTATGTGTTTGTTTGCCGAGTGAGTGGTATGAGAATGGACCATATTCTATTATGGAAGCGCAGGCTGTTGGCAAACCTGTAATTGTTAGTGATAATGGTGGTCTGCCGGAATTAGTGAAAAATGGTGTGACAGGATATATTGTAAAGTCTAAAAACATAGAAGATTTGACAGAAAAATTGCAGAATTGCGAGAAAACTAATGATTGGAAATACGAAATTTTAAAAGAAGTGAGTGAAAAAAAATATAGTGGTGATAATTATGCGATATGGATAACAAAGAGATATTCTGAAATACTGCATAAAAAATAATGCTATATTATTGAGGAGATCATAAAAATGAAACGAATTGCCATTGTAACTCATTCTAATAGTATGAACTATGGTGGGATTTTGCAGGCAGTAGCTCTTAGTCATACTATAAGAGAACTTGGAATGGAGCCTGTAAATATAACTTGTAATCCGATGCCTTCTGCATGGAATGGAATAATTGCATATGTAAGAAGGAGAATTCAGTGTTATGGATGCAAAGGGATCTACACCAAAATCCGTATTGTAGGAGGAATGTGTAAAACATTTATTTCGAATGTGCATTATCCACATAGGAAAATGAAAGAGAAACAGTTTACAAGTTTTATTTCAAATAATTTAAATATCACAGATTATTATAAAACTGATCAAGAACTAATAGAAAATTGTGGCTGTTATGATGCATATATAACAGGAAGTGATCAGGTATGGAACGATTCTTTTGCAGATAAAGAGTTTTTAAACAGATTCTTTTTAGAGTTTGCGCCAGATGGAAAACCTTGCTATTCTTATGCCGCTAGTACAGGCGGAAAAAAAACAGATAAATATATAAAGGAAATTATTGAAAGAACCAAAAAATTCAGAGGAATTACCGTAAGGGAAAAGAGCCTTGAGGAACATATGAAAAAATTAGGGGCAGATAATGTGAAAACTGTTATTGATCCAGTATTACTGCTAAAAAAAAGTGAATGGTGTAAAATGGAAAAAAAGCCTCGAATTAAATTACCTTCAAAATATATTTTGGTTTATTATTTGGAAAAGCCATCTGCACAGGATGAAGTAGTAAAGAAAGTTGCGTCAGAATTACAACTTCCTGTTGTAGATATTATGCCAGATTATAAAAGAGCTACCTATTCACGGATTATAGATGATACTGCTGGACCCGCAGAATTTCTGTATTATGTCCATAATGCAGAGTACGTGATTACAAACTCGTTTCATATGACAGTGTTTTCAATGATTTTTCAAAAAAAATTTATTACCTTGCAAAGGACAGGGCAGGAAAGTCGAATAGAAGATATCCTGAGAGAATTTGGAATGGAGCAGCATGCTGTATTTAGTGAAAAAGAATGGAATAAGATATTAGAACCGTTAGATTGTATAGAAGAACAACTACTTCCTAGACGCACAGAGGCAATTCGATTTTTACAGCAAGTAAAGGAATTTATATGAAAAACAGAAATGCAACATGTAAAAAGTTTGACTACATTCATTTAATACCTATTTTGTACTGTATCAGTATTATTGTTGCAACCTTTATGCGTTGGATGCAGTATGTTAACTTTTTGACAGTTGGATGTATTCTTTTTTATATACTCCGTGAAAAAGAAATAAAAAAATCCATTTTATGTGGAGCATGGACAATTTATATATTTTTATATCCTTTAATGGATTGTGCTCTGCGAAACAAAAAAGGGCTTTCTTTTGATATGGCATTGTGTTATTTAGTTCCAATTGGGATTTTGCTTTTTGGACGATTGAATACAAAAGATATTCAGACCTTATTCATATTTATAAAGGGATTTGCTCTTTTTCAGGCTTTTGGAATTTATTTATCTAAGTTAGTTCCATCTTTATATGTAGCTGTTACTTGGAGAGTATTGGGAGCTTGGTATGAAACAGTTTGTGGTTTTGCATCTGATCCTACAGTAACCACTAATATTATTGTTATGGGTATTGGCGTATATGCTACTGATTTATGGGTTAATCCTAAAAAAAATAAAAGAATAAACTTTAGTTGCTTGTTATTACTTCTGTTTGCAATGATAATAGCAGGAAAAAGATCCTTTTTAATTGCTATGGGTATAGCATTTATTCTTGTGTTTGCAGCAGAGAGTATTTTTAACAGAAAAAAATTAGCAATTGTTATTATTTCCTTGCCATCTATATTATTAGCAGGGATAGGCTCCTCATTAATTTGGTATAAAATATTTGGGGCGAATAATGCTCTTGGGCGTATGGGAGCTACTTTTATTGGAATTTCAAGCGGAGAGGATGTTTCTAGTATGCGCTCTACTTGGGCAGAGTATATGAGACAGTGGAGATCAGGTCATGAAGTATTTGGTATTGGATGGGAGAATTTTCAAACTAAAATCATGGAAACGCCATATGGAGGGAGAGTCCCAAATGGACATTGTGTTTACAAACAGATATTATGTGAAACGGGCTATATAGGTGTTAGTATATTTATTTTACTGGTTGTAGTAACAATTATTTTGGCGGTAAAAAATATTTTATTTTACAAAAAAATAAGAGATAAACAAAAACTTGCATTTGCTATGATTTCGACATATATGGTTATAGTCTTTATAGTATATGCTTATTTTGGAAATTCAATTTATGATGCGTTTATATATTTGTATTTTTTTGCTGCAGTGAGTATTGTGGGAACGCTTCGTAATTCAGCTAAATTATTTATGAAACAGATTGTAATATAGTAGTATATAGGGGAAATAAAGTGTTAAATAAATTAAAAAGTATATATTATAGATGCCAATGGTTAAAAAGTATTTCAATATTTAAATATCTATATTTTAATTTTTTATGTAAACAAGTAAAAAGAGATAAAGGGATATATGTAATTCCATATAAAGGAGCAGTTATACAGTTGGATAAGAATTCAACTCTAATACTCCAAGGAAAAAATTTGGAAATAGGGATAAATAAAATAAAGGGATCTAAGGCAGAGACCTATGTAAGATTAAAGCAGGGAGCGATTTGGAACTGTTATAATGGAGGAGGGCTTTGCTATAATTCTAGTATTGAGGTGCATGAAAATGCGGAATTTGACAGTGGATATTTTTATATGAATACTAGGAGTACACTAATTGCGACTAGAAAAATTGTTTTGGGCGATGATGTATGGATGGGGAGAAATATTATAATTTATGATTCAGATTTTCATCAAATGTTAGATAAAAACGGTGATATTAGAAATCACTCAAAGGAAGTTTTTATAGGAGATCATGTGTGGTTGACAAATCAGATTATGGTTCAAAAAGGAGTATCTATCGGTAAAGGAACAGTGGTCAGTCCGTTTACTGTAGTGAGAAAAAATATTCCGGAAAATGTTTTATTAACAAATGGTATGGAGGCAGTGATTGCTGCAGAAAATATAAAATGGTCAAGTGAAAGGGTTTAGTTTAGAACAGATATGAAGTTGGAACGTACAAAAAATACAGGTCGAAATATTGTATATGGAACAACATTGAAGCTTTACCAAATTGTAGTTCCCTTTTTGATTCGTACAGCAATGATTTATTGCCTGGGAATACAATATGTTGGAATTAGCAGTCTTTTTGTATCTATTTTACAAGTACTGAATCTCATGGAACTGGGTGTAGGAAGTGCTATGGTATTTAGCATGTATAAACCGATTGCTCAAGATGATACAGAGACTATTTGTGCTTTAATGCGTCTGTATAGATTATATTATAGAGTGATAGGTTTGGCTATTTTAGTGATTGGAGTTATTCTTGTCCCTTTTTTGCCACATTTGATTAAAGACGATCTTCCATCGGACGTTAACTTATATGCATTATATTTATTGAATTTAGCTGCTACGGTAGCTTCTTATTGGTTGTTTGCATATAAAAATTGCTTATTGGCCGCATACCAGCGTAATGATATTACAAGTAAAATTGGTATGGCTATATCAACGATAGAATACGGGTTGGAGCTGTTGGTTATTGTTTTTTTTAAGAATTATTATTTATACCTTTTAGTAAAAATTTTGACTCAGATATTATCTAATATTGTAACGGCAAAGAAAGTAGATAGAATTTTTCCCGATTATACTCCACGTGGAAACATGGATAAAGAGATAGTTAGTGATATTAACAGAAAAGTACGGGATTTGTTTACAGCGAAGGTTGGAGGAGTTATTGTCAATTCAGCAGATAACATTGTTATTTCTAGTTTCCTTGGGCTTACTGTATTAGCGATTTATAATAATTATTATTATATTCTTACGTCTGTAATTGGCTTTGTTACAATCATTTTTAATGCTTGTATAGCAGGCATTGGTAATAGTTTGGTTACTGAAACAGAAGAAAAAAATTATAATGATTTTAAATTATTCACTTTTATTATAGTATGGATCTCAGGATTTTGTTCTTGTTGTTTTTTATGCCTATTTCAACCTTTTATGAAATTGTGGTTGAAAGACTCTTCAAGTATGTTGGGAATGTTAGAGGTTCTTTGTCTTTGTATTTATTTTTTTGTGTATGAAATGGCAGCTATGATGATCCAGTATAAAGACGCGGCAGGAATATGGCATGAGGATAGATTTAGACCACTTATTACAGCATTGTTTAACTTGCTGTTAAATTTAATACTTGTTCAGTCTATAGGACTATTAGGGGTTATATTATCTACAGTGATAAGTTTTGTTCTTATAGGAATACCTTGGCTAGTAAAAAATCTATTTAGTATATTGTTTCATACGAGTCCTGTATCATATATAAAAACAATGGCTTATTATATTTTGATTACAATTATGGCAGGGGGAATATCTTATAGTATTTGCATTCTGATTTCAGGGAATGGGATATTGAGTTTTGTATTAAAAGGAGTTATTTGCTGTATTATACCAAATATTATTTTTATGGTTGGATATTATCGTCTTAAAGAATTTGATCAGGCATTTCAACTTGTAAAAAGGATGTTTGGTATAAAAAAATAGGAGAGAAAGTGTTGGAAAGGGGATAAGAGAAAAGTATTATGTCGGTAGAAAAAAAGCATATCAATATATTTGATATTTTTAGAGGTGTTGCAATATTTAGTATTTTTCTTAGCCATTTAAATTTTTGGAATGAAACAAATATGGCAGGTGTGTATTATTGGGTTAGTTATGCTAGATTAGCGGTTGACTTTTTCTTTATTTTATCTGGCTTCTTATTAGCTTATGGAATGGATAGAAAAATTTTGAAAGGAAAAGAATATAGAGACTTTATTATAAAGAAGATTAAGAAATTTTATCCGCTATATATTGCTACTTTGCTGATTGGAATCATCTGGTATTGGTATAGACATTATTCAGAAGTAGGAGTTGTAAAGGATTTTATAATAAGGTTGCTAGTTTCTTTGCCACTGCTTCAGAGTTTAGTTCCAATAGGTAATATTCCAAATTCTTTTAATGGCGTATGTTGGTTCCTTTCATGTACATTTGTTTTATACTTGATTTCTCCTTTACTGTTAAGGATAAATGAAAAAATAAAACAAAGTATAAAATATATTATAATAGCATTTGGATTAAATATAGTTGTATGGGGGCTTTTATACACTTTTTTTCAGTATTTGCAATATAATCTCTTAAGCGATTATAATTTATCATTAGTGTATTCAACTTCATATATAAGGGTGTTTTACTATATTTCAGGCATATTATGCTATGACTTTTTTTCAGTAAGTTTTCAGTATGTAGAGGAAAAGTTTGCAAGGCATTTTACTTTCATAGAAAGTAGTGTTTGTTTAATTACAATTTTATGGTGGTTGGTAGCGGATAATGGTTTTTTCAAAGTAATATTTCAGGAATTGATAAATGTATTAATTTTAACGGCTGGAATTTACATTTTTGCGTTTGAAAGAGGAAAATGTTCAAGATGGTTTACAAAAATGAAAATAAAAAAGCTTGGTTCTATAAGTTATGAATTTTTTATGATTCATTATTTGGTGATTGATATCGGAATTTATATTTTCGGTGAGTTATGGGGTAATACAGAGATCTTAAGTATTGCATATGCAATTATATTTTTTATTATATCAGTCATTTTGTCTGAGATAGCTCATAAAAATTGGGGAATACCTTTAAAGTCAAAAACAAAGATTATTAAGAAAATGGGATAATAGAAAAAGGACATGAAATTTCATAATTTACTAAGGAATATAAAGAGTTGGAGCGCTGCTTTCATTATTGCAGTAGTTATATGCAATGGAGTGGTATATTTTTATGATCGGCCAGCAGGCTGGATCAATCGTACAGAAGCTTTTTCTACAGCTATCTGGAATCCCGGATCTAAAATTGTAATGGGAACAGAAGGACATGGCGTGCATAAGGTGGATTCCAGAGGTTATATTAATTCTCATGAATTAGAAAACGGGGAGAAAGGATATGTACTTACTGTAGGATCATCTTTCACACAAGGTAAAGAGGTGGAGGCTGGAAAGCGCTTTTCTGATTTGTTAGGTATGTGGATGAAAGAGGATGGGATTTCAGTTTACAATGTTTCTCAAGACGCATATTTTTTTCCACAATTAATTAAGGGATTCCAAGCTTTGGTTGAGGAATTTCCCGATGCATCCACAATTATCTTGGAGATAAGCAGTACGGATTTTTCCAAAAAGGATATGGAAGATGCCTTGAACCAGCGCAGGTATGATTCTAGGCAAAGTGGCCGACAAATAAAAAAAGGACTGTCTATAAAAGAAAAGCTGAAGATTAAGTTAAAGGAATCTCTGCCTATATATAATCTTGCTAAGAAACAGGTAAATGCAATAAAGTCGAAAGATGCTCAGCCAGGGATTGGAGATGGTAAGCTTGCAAATCAAGAATTAGTTGATAAAGCGTTAAAGAAAATACGTTCACAGTTTTCTGGTAATATTCTTGTTTTTTATCATCCAAGTGTAGAGATACAACAGGATGGGAGTTTAAAAATTTTAAAGGGAGAATTTAAGGAGACATTTAAACAATTATGCATCAAGAATAATATTTTATTTTTAGATGTTTCAGATGCGTTTTTAGAAAAATATGAATCTGATTTTATTGTTCCGTATGGATTCAATAATACTATAATGGGGACAGGACATTTTAATGAGGCAGGACATTTAATTGTTGCAGAAGAAATATATGGAGTTTTGAAAGGATTGAACCAGTGAACTACATTTCGTTACAATTTTTGGTTTTTTTCATTATCATATTAGTTTGTTTAAAGTGGATTTCAAAAAGAAAGCAACAGCAATGGTTGCTATTAGCTGCAAGTTACGTGTTTTATGCAGTATGGGATTATAGATTTCTTATTTTACTGTTTTTAATGTCTACGGTTATGTGGCTGGTTGGAAAGAAAATAGAAGAATATCCATTAAAATCTAAAGGGTTATGCACGATAGGTGTATCTTTTTGTGTGGTTATTTTGGGAATTTTTAAATATTATGGATTTTTTATGGAAACTTTTTGTAGCATGTTTCAATTGACCTCTAATACTATAAAAATTATTCTTCCATTGGGGATTTCTTTCTATACATTTCAGTCTATTAGTTATTTGTGTGATCTTAAGAACAAAAGAATTCAAGCATATGGTTTTCGGGAAGTCCTTTTATATATAGGTTTTTTTCCTCAAATAGTTTCTGGACCAATAGTAAAGGCAAGAGATTTTTTACCGCAGTTAGAAAATAAATGTGTGATTGAAATGTCAAACATTTCAGTAGGTGTACAATTATTTTTGTTGGGTCTTATTAAAAAAGTTGTAATAGCAGATCGCTTGGGTATCTATGTTGACACTGTATATTTGGCACCGGAAGCATATAGTGGAATAAGTCTGCTTGTAGCTACAATCGCGTATGCAATACAGATTTATTGTGATTTTTCCGGATATTCTGATATGGCAATTGGTGTAGCGAAATGTATGGGGATTGATTTGGGAATTAATTTTAATATGCCTTATATTTCTCAAAATATATCGGAATTTTGGAGAAGATGGCATATCAGTCTTTCTTCTTGGTTTAGGGATTATGTATATATTCCGCTTGGAGGAAATCGAAAAGGTGAAGTTAGGACATGTTTTAATTTGCTTGTAACAATGTTGTTGTCAGGTTTATGGCATGGAGCAAGTTGGAATTATGTGCTATGGGGAGGATTACATGGTATACTGTCTATAGTAGATAGAAAAATTCGTAAGGTTGGATCAAAATATAATTGGAAAAGACAGACTCCTTATATAAAGAATATAATTACGGCATTAAAAATTATAATTAATACAAGTGCGGTTTGTATTCTATGGGTTCCATTTAGAGCGAAAAGTATTAAGGACACATGGATTATTTTGAAAAGAATTTTTGGGTTAAAGTCTGGAATTACTTATATTTTTTCTTATGCGCTTATTTATGGAATTCTTATAATGGGAGTCCAAATATGGGCCGTGGTTAAAAATAACGGAAATAATCCATATCGTCCAATGAATTTAAATAATTTTTGTGCGAGGATAGTATTTTGTATAGGAATTATACTGGCATTTTTATTTGCATACATCGGGAATAGTGCATTTATATATGCGCAGTTTTAGTAGCTTGGTAGGAGATAAAAGAAAATGGATAAGGCTGTTACTAATAGTTATAAAGGCGTTTTTGCTATTTTAATAATGTTACATCATGTAGCATTAACAGTTACAAATTTACCAGTAGCTCTATGGGGTATGAAATATATAGGTTTTTCTATTGTAGGTTATTTCTTTTTTGTATCTGGTTATGGTGTAATATATAGTTTTCATAAAAAGGAAAATTATTTAGATTCATTTATAAAAAAAAGAATGCCACGAATTTTGATACCTTATGTTTTGATAGAGGTAGTATGGTTGATTTATTACTTAGAGAGTGGCATATTTACGCTGAGACAATATGTGTATGAGTTTTTTTTAGGAAATTGGTTTGTCACAGTTATTATTTTGTTTTACTTGTCATTTTATATATTTTATAAGAATTTTACGGAAAAAACAGCATTTATTTTGATATGCGGAATAGCTGGTGGTATTTTTTTAGTGGCTTTTTTATTGGGAGCAGATACAAATTGGTATGCGTCCCTTATAGCATTTCCTTTCGGAATTATGTTATATGAGAAAAAGTTAGGACAAGAGAGATATATAAAGAATAGGTTGATACAAAAATCCATAGCTTTTGGTATAATATACGTAGGAGTGCTAGGCGGAAGAATGTTACTTCAGTATATGGGAGGGATTTACAGTAGTCCGTTGTTACAAGGAATATTAAGAAATGGCGTAACTCTTTCATTTCTTATTTTTATGTTGTATTTGCAAAAATTAATAAAGCTTAGAGGCCGTCTATTTCAGGGTGTATCAAAAATATATTATGAAATTTATTTAGTACATATGTTTGTGTTACCTGTATTAAGTTGGAGAATGAAAATGGACGGAATTGAGTTAATGTTTGCAACTGTCATTATAAGTATAATAGGTGCAATTTTATTACATTGTTTATCAGATATTTTGCTATTTATTTTAGAAACTTGTTTGCAAAAAAGTATTAAAGGGGATAAAAGTTAAAATGATTCAACCGCTTATATCAGTTATTGTTCCAATTTATAATGGAGAGAAGTATTTGGAAGAATGTATAGAAAGCATTTTAAAACAGACAGTTGGTGATTGGGAATTAATTTTAGTAAATGATGGATCGATAGATCGAACAGAGAACATATGCAAAAAATATGTGGAATTAGATAAACGGATTGTATATATAAAGCAGGAAAATAGTGGGGTATCTGTAGCTAGAAATAGTGGGATACAATTAGCTAAAGGAAAATGGATAACATTTTTGGATGCAGATGATACTTTAGCAGATTTCACTTTCGAAATAGTAAAAGCATCTCCTAAAAATGGAAAAGTAGTTATGGCAGGCTTTGCATGGGGAGTAGATGAGTTTTTTAAATCAGAAGAGTATGTTCAAGTTTCTGCTATTGAGATGCAAAAAGCAATATTAAATTTAGAAAGTTTTAAAAAGAGACATAGAAATTTAGAAGTTATAAATGATTATAACAACTGGAGCAGTTGTGCACATTTTTTTGATACAGAGTTTATAAAAAAACATACATTATTATTTACGAAGGGGATTAGATTAGGTGAGGATTTATTGTTCTGCTTGGGAGTTTATAATGATACAGAAAAGGTTTATGTGAATAAAAGTAAGTTATATTATTACAGAACAAATGAAGATTCTGCAACAATGCAATTTAGACCAGATCTTGTAGATAATACATATATGCTGACGGAGGCAGTAGAAAATAAAATAAAAGAAAGACCAGACCTTTGGAGTTTTTTTTGCCGGTTTGTAGTGTATCAGCTTTCTGTCTGTTATTATCAGTATTATATGGATCCAAGATGTGCATATGGGAAAGATCAGGCATATAGTTTGTTTATTAACATGAGCAGAAAACCTTTATTTAAAAGAGCAATTGAAGAATGTACTTATAGTCATATTATTACAGGCAAGAAAAATAAAATAAAAGCAATAATATTGCTTTTCTGTGTAAAAAAACAATATTATGGATTACTAAAAGTTCTTACACCTTTTATATTAAAAATATGTAAATAATACGAATAGGGAGAAATATATGAGAATATTGAATTTACTGACTTACGGTGGGGTAGGTGGAATTGAACGCTTATGTGAAAATATTGGAAAGTACAGTAATTATGATAATGTTTTTTGCTTTTTACGTGGAAAGGGCGCAATATATGATGAAATGAAACGTTTGAACCTTAATGTTCAAGATTGCTCTTTGGGTGGTAAATTTTCATTAGGAAAATGGAAACTTTTGAAGACGCTTGCAAAAGATTGTGATATTATTGTAACTCATCATTTTGACTTTTTTTTACAAATTTACTATATTATGTTACATAAAGCGTTTCCAAATAAGAAATTTGTAATGACATTTCATTCATGCTACGATGGAAGAGATCTGGGGTATTCAAATAATTTGAAATCATATCTTAATTATTATTCTGTATCAAAGGCAATGAAAATTTCAGATGCTTGTATATATGTATCAGAGGCTGGAAGGAAAAGCTGGGAGAATGAGTTTTTAAATTCTGTAGGAAAAGGTCACGTAATTTATAACGGAATCAGTCAAGAAGTACTTGATGAAGGAGAAAAAAGAAATATACAGTGTTTTAATAATAAGCCTATGCAATTTGTATTTGTTGGTCGCTTATGCAAAGAAAAAGGAATTAGCAATCTGATTGAAGCAATAGGTATATTAGGTACGCAGTATAATTTAAATCTTGTAATTGTTGGAGATGGAGAGGAAAAGGAAAATTTAATAAAATTATCTAAGACCTTAAAGTTAGAAGACAAAATAAATTTTGTAGGACAAGTATTAAATCCAGAAATATATTTAAAAGAAGCAGATTTTTTTGTGTATCCGTCTATATGGCAAGAAGTATTTGGAATTTCATTGGTGGAGGCAATGGCAATGGGAGTTTTTCCGATTGCAAATAGAGTAGGAGGAATTCCTGAAATTATTACCAATGAAAAAAATGGTATTCTTGCTGAAGAGACAAATAAGGAATCTTTAGCAATTGCATTAAAAACAGCTATTTCTACTCGTTATAATAAGACATATGTACATGTTTGTGAAAATGCGCGAGAAACAGCGCAGCAGTTTTCTATATTAAGAACAGTATCAGAACTAGAAAGATTTTTTAAACAGTTGATGAAATAGAATGGAGAGAAATCAATGACTAAAAGAGAAGCTGAGGTAGTAAGAATACTGCAGATGAAAATTGTAAAAGAAATAAAACGAATTTGTCAAGAGAATAATTTCTCTTTTTTTCTGGATGCAGGATCAATGCTAGGAGCAGTCCGTCATAAAGGATTTATTCCATGGGATGATGATATGGATGTGGGTATGTTGTATCCAGATTATAAGAAATTTATTAAAGTAGCATCTGCACAATTGGGAGATGAATTTTATTTAGATTACTATCCTGAAAATAATGAATGCGGTTTAGTTTTCGCAAAATTACGATTAAAAGATACTCATTATGTGGAAGCAAATAGTACAAAAAGAAATAGTAAAAATGGGATTTTTGTTGATATTTTTCCATATTTTTTTAGACCAGAAAATAATGGTAAGAAATTATTTCAAGATTTTCGTTTGTTAGTAAGTGCACAGATTTTTATGGCACAGGCAGGAATGAATTATTGGAAAGGAAATAATTGCATTACACGGTTAAAATATGTACCCATTTATATTGCCGCTAAATTAAGATCACATGAATTTTGGTTTAGTAAATGTGAGAAAATTGTTTCTGAGGTTACGAAGAGTACAATAATAGGTGTACATGATGGGGCAAGCTATAGAAGATGGTGTTATCCTGCATCTTTTTTAAAGGAAATGATATGGGTGGACTTTGAAAATGAAAAATTTCCTATTCCTCGGGAATATCATAAAATTTTGACAATATGTTATGGAGATTACATGAAACTTCCACCTATTGAACAAAGAACTCCAGGACATATTATTACAGAAATAGAGTTTGGACCATATAAAAAACTTTTAGAGGAGACTAGCTATGAAAATTCTATATGACTGTTTTTCATGTTCGCCATACTATGGAAGTGATGAAGGTATAGGGTGGAACTGGCCGTTTTATATGAGAAAGCATCATGAAGTATGGGTATTAGTTCGTAATGATAGAAAGCATGATATTGATAAATATTGTAAGGAACATGAAATTGATGATATCCATTTTGTATATTGTGATATACCGGAATGGATGAATTTCTATTATAAAAATTTAAAAAAAGGAAAAAATGGAACATTAGATTTTTTACTTTATCAATTAATGTGGCAGTTTCCGGCATATTATACAGCTAAAAGACTGCATAAAATAGAACATTTTGATCTTGTTCATCATGTTTCTACTAATGATTTCAGATTAATTGGTAGACTACACAGATTAGGAATTCCATATATTTTAGGACCCATAGGAGGGGCTCAAAAGACTCCTGTTGCATTGAAAGAATATACATTGGGACATGAAAAAAGTGAAAAATTACGTTTGTTATTAAATTTTGTAATGACGATGCTTCCAGGATATAAAAAAGCTCTTAATACGGCAGAAAAGATTTACTTTTCTAATAAGGAAACTTTCCAATATTTAGAATCCAAAATAAAAAATAAAGAAAAATGTGAATTGATGACGGAAATTGCATATGCGGAAAGAAATGTAAAAAAGATAAATACATTAAAACATAGCGAGGAGAAGACGATTTTTTTATGGTCTGGAAGAATGGAGTATAGAAAAGGCTTGGCATTGTTATTTGAGGCTTTAGAATATCTTCCTTTAAATGAGAAATGGAAATTAATTTTGTGTGGAACGGGGAGTGAGAGTGAAAATTATCATAAGCAAATTGCAGAATCTGTCTATGCAGATTATGTATATTTTACTGGGCAAATATCATATGATGAAATGCAAGCAATGTACAATAAGGCAGATGTTTTTGTTTTTCCTAGTTTAAGAGAGACTACTGGAACTGTCATAATAGAAGCAATGGCTCATAGCCTTCCGGTGATTTGTTTGAATCAAGGGGGCGGTGCGTTGGTTGTTACAGCTCAAACTGGATTTTTGGTAAATGGTCAATCGAAAATAGAATATGTAAAAAATTTTGCGAACGCTATGATTGAGTGTATTGACAATTTTCAATTAGTTCAAGAAAAAGGTCAAGAAGCACAAAAACGTATTTTAAAATTTTATACATGGGAAGACAAAATAAAAAAGATGAACGAAATTTATAATCATATTAATGAAAAAATTAGCTGACCTGATAATAATACCCTTCTATTTTAATAAGGGGCATTATTCTTTTAATTATACATACTAGTTCATAAAGAGGAAAAAAGAATATAAAATGAACAAAAGGGAAAAAGATATTTTACTCATATTGCAAAAAGAAGGTTTTATAAACCAAAGAAATTTATCTGAAGTATGTAAAAGTTCTTTAGGAGCAGTTAATCGTGCTCTAAAAAATTTAATACAGAATGGATATTTAAATGAGAATATAAATTTAACAGAAAAAGCATATGAATTATTTAGACAAAAAAGAACAAAAAATGCAATAATTTTAGCTGCAGGATTTGGGATGAGAATGGTACCTATTAACACAGAGATACCAAAAGGATTATTAAATGTATATGGTGAAATATTAATTGAAAGAATTATCAGACAGTTGCATGAAGTCGGCATTTATGAGATTTATATTGTTGTTGGATTTATGAAGGAAAAATATGAATGTCTGATAGATAAATATGGAATAGAGTTGATTGTGAATCCAGAGTATTCAAAGAAGAATAATTTATATTCTTTGCATCTTGTTCAAAAACATATTTCCAATACATATATTATTCCATGTGATATATGGTGTAAAAATAACCCGTTCAATAGTCATGAGCTTTATTCTTGGTATATGGTTAGCGATACGCAGGGTAATGGTAGTTCTGTGCGTGTTAATCGTAAGCAGGAGTTAGTTGCTATTCCAGATAATGCATTAGGAAATACTATGATAGGAATTTCATATTTAGAACGGGAAAAGGCGAAGATAGTCTGCGAAAGAATAAATCAATTAAGTAAAGAGCCTTTATATAATAATGCGTTTTGGGAAGAGTCTCTATATCAGGATAACAAAATGATCGTATTTGCAAAACTGATTTCTTCTATGGATGTTGCAGAGATTAATACGTATGAACAGCTCAGGGAATTGGACGGAGATTCGAACCATCTAAAAACAGAGGCAATGAACGTAATAGGGGAAGTATTTTGTGTAAACAATACAGATGTATACAATATAGACGTGTTAAAAAAAGGCATGACTAATCGTTCCTTTTTATTTTCGATAGGAGACCAACGTTATATTATGCGTATTCCTGGAGAGGGGACGGATAATTTAATTAATAGAGTCCAGGAAGCAGAGGTATATACGGTTATATCTGGCAGAAATATATGCGATGATGTTGCTTATATTAATCCGCAAAACGGATACAAAATTACAAAATATCTGGAAGGAGCCAGAGTTTGTGATCCATTGAATGCCGATGATGTGAAAAAATGTATGGATAAGCTTCGGGATTTTCACAGAATGCAGATCAAAGTAGATCACGAGTTTGATGTTTTCGGTCAGCTTGAGTTTTATGAACAGCTTTGGAAAGGAGCTGCTTCTGTATATAGGGATTATACAGAAACAAAGAAACATATCTTGGAACTTAAGAAGTATATTCATGCATATGCTAAGCAGAAGGTGCTGTGTCACATTGATGCTGTGCCAGACAATTTCTTGTTTTTTACAGACACAGATGGAAAAGAGGAAATACGTTTAATTGATTGGGAATATGCAGGAATGCAGGACCCACATATTGATATTGCAATGTTCAGTATTTATGCTTTGTATAATAAAGAGCAGATTGATAATCTGATCGATATTTATTTTGAGGGTAAATGCGACAGAAAGATGCGAATAAAGATTTATTGCTATGTTGCGGTATGCGGACTTTTGTGGAGCAATTGGTGTGAGTATAAAAGAAGCCTAGGAGTTGAATTTGGGGAGTATTCTCTTAGACAGTATCGCTATGCCAAGGATTATTATCGGATTGTTCAGGAGGAACTGTGTAAGGACGGTATAAGTATATAGGAATACGAATAAATGAAGAAAAATCATAAAAAAGCAATACAATACCTGTTAGGCGTTTTGCTGGGAATTGCTGTTATCAGTTTTGCATTTTGGGCATATAAAGTGTATTTTGTTTCGGGTCATAAAAAGAGTATTGCATTCAATAAAACAGAATACGCGGTGGGGGAACCGGTGTATATTACGGCTACTGGAACCGGGAGTGATTGGATTGGTATTTATAAGGAAAGTGATAATCCTAGAAAGGTAAATCCGATATATTGGTATTATGTGGATGATGATACACATGATTCAGGTGAACCTTATGATATTAAAGAGCAGAAATCAAACAAAAGTAGGAAAGAAGCATTTTATTTACCGGAAGGAACTTATAAAGCTTTTTTGTTATACGAAAATGGATATTATGCTATTGATGAAGCTAAAATGGAAGTAAAAGGAGAGGGGCTACCTTCTGCACCAGTAAGCCTGGAATATTTCCAGGAGCAAGTACAATCTGGAATGGCAGATGGGAAGGTAAGAGTTGAATTTTCAGATCAGATGTCTGATATTACGAGAAACATTGTACTTTATTGGGCTGACGATAAAGGAAAACTTGAAGAGTATACTTCTCTTGCCAAATTCAAAGTGGAAGGTACTGTGACTTGGCATCAGATGTACCCACATACCATAATTCCGGCAGAAGCTACAAGACTTTTGGCATACGGAAACAATGAGTATGGAGATTCAAAAGAATTTGCGGAATACCGTCTTCGCCATAACAGCGGATATACTTTAGATGAGAAATCTATGAGGGGAAGTTTTAACGTAGTAAGTGATATACATATTAATGAGAATGGCGGTAGTCAGGAGGCTGCAAAGCATTTTGAAGGAGCATTGAAAGATATTGAAATGTTCAATAAAGATTCCTGGGGATTGTTTGTTGTAGGAGATATTGCAGATACAGGGAATGCCAATGAATATGATAAGATGTGGGACATTGCTAGATTGCATGGAGGGGGACTTCCAATTTATCTGGCAGTAGGAAATCATGACCTCGTGTTGGATGAGATGAAAGGGAAAACAGTTTTTATGGAAAATGCTGGAGTCTCAACAATTTATTATGAAAAAATAATTCAAGGATATCATTTCTTGTGTATGGGAAGTGAGAAGGCGGGAAATCAGGCATATTTTTCAGAACAGCAGTTAAAATGGTTAGAAGATACATTAAATTCTTGTAGAGAAGAAAATTCTAAGAAACCGGTGTTTCTTTTTGTGCATCAACCTCTCGGTAATACTGTGGCAGGGAGCCTTCCCGGGCAGGGCTGGGATGGGGTTTCAGACGAGAACGACTGTGCAGAGAAGTTTAGAAGTATTTTAAAGTCCAATCCACAGATTATAATGTTTAATGGTCACACACACTGGGATATGAATTCAGAGAAAACATTACATTATAAAACTGAAGAATTGCCATTTGTTTTAAATACTGCTTCTGTGGCATATTTGTGGAGCAGCTATGATATTCCTGAAGGTGAATTTCTGGAAGGAAGCCAGGGATATTTTGTAAGAATTTATGAGGATAAAGTTATTGTGCTTGGGCGTGATTTTTTGGTGAATAAATTTATCCCGTCAGCAATGTTTGTGTGCGATTTTAAAGAGTAGGAGAGAGAAATGAAACAGGTAGAGAGAGCAATCATTATGGCAGCAGGAATTGGAAAAAGGATGCAGCCAGTTACATTGGAAACCCCAAAACCATTGGTTAAAGTAAATGGTGTTCGTATGATTGACACAGTGATCCAGGGGCTTCAGGCTAATGGGATTAACGAGATTTATGTGGTTGTGGGATATTTAAAAGAGCAATTCCAATGTCTGACGGAAGAATATCCGGGTTTGCAATTGATAGAGAATCCGTATTATGATGTTTGTAATAATATCAGTTCTTTATATGTGGCAAGAGATTATGCAAAAAACGCAGTGATCCTTGACGGTGATCAAATTATTTATAATAAAAGTATTTTGGATCCGTCTTTCGAATTGTCAGGATATAATGCAGTTTGGACGGAATCACATACAGATGAGTGGCTGATGTCAGAAGAAAACGGTGTTGTTACAAGCTGCAGCCGAACAGGTGGGAGCCGGGGCTGGCAGCTCTATAGTATTTCAAGATGGAGTTATGAAGATGGGATAAAGCTGAAACGACATTTGGAAATAGAATTTGAGGAGAAACAGAATCGCCAGATTTATTGGGATGATGTAGCTATGTTTTGCTATCCCCAAGAGTATAGATTGGGCATATATGAAATGCAGAAGGGCGATATTTTAGAAATTGATAATCTTGATGAACTGATAGCTTTAGATAAAGAATATCAAAAATATCAAAATAAGGGGAGGTAAGGAGTGTGACAAAGGAAAAGAAGATTGATTGGATAATTACATTACTTCCGTTGGGAATTGTCGCTGCATTAAGCATTGTATTCTTTTTTTTACCGGAACAGTCAAATGAAGTGTTAAGTAGCATAAGATTTGTTCTGGGGGATACTTTTGGAACATATTATCTGGTGATAGGATTAGGAGTGTTCTTGGTATCAGTTTTTATTGCCGGATCACGGTATGGTGATATTGTACTTGGAAATCAGAATGAGAAGCCCAAATATTCCTTTTTTGCATGGGGATCTATGATGTTTACAGCAGGCCTTGCAGCGGATATTTTGTTTTATTCTTTTTCGGAATGGATATTATATGCAACAGATCCTCATATTGCTGAAATGGGAAGTATTCAGGATTGGGCCAGTGTATATCCTATATTTCATTGGAGCCTTATTCCCTGGGGATTTTACTTGGTTTTGGCTGTGGCATTTGGCTTTATGCTTCATGTGCGTAAACGTGAGAGACAGAGGTATTCGGAATCCTGCAGAGCGATTTTAGGAAAACACACAGATGGATTTTTGGGGAGAATCATTGATCTTCTGGCAGTTTTTGCGTTGCTTGCTGGTACAGCAACCACTTTCAGTTTAGCAACACCTTTGATGGCCAGTGTAATTAATGAACTGTTTCATGTTGAGCTTAACCGTACCTTGGTTGTAATTGTTATATTAATTATAACTTGTATTATTTATACATATTCGTTACTTCATGGTTTTAAAGGAATCAGCATTCTTGCAAAGGCGTGTATATATTTGTTTTTTGGATTATTAGCATTTGTATTGTTGTTTGGGGGAGAAGCCAGATATATTATCGAAACAGGCTTTTCTGCGTTAGGAAGAATGCTGCAAAATTTCTTTGAACTGGCAACTTTTACAGATCCACAGAGAACAACTTCTTTTCCACAGAATTGGACAATTTTTTACTGGGCATATTGGATGGTCTGGTGTGTGGCAGCGCCATTCTTTATAGGAAGTATTTCCAGGGGAAGAACCATACGTCAGACTATTTTAGGTGGATATGTTTTTGGAGTTGGTTCTACACTTGTGAGCTTTATTATTCTTGGAAATTATTCATTGGGAAAACAAATGTCTGGACAGGCAGATTTCCTTGCTTTATATGAAAAAACAGGAGATCTTTATGAAGTAATTATTTCTATTATCAAAACCTTACCATGTGCACCATTTGTTTTACTGCTCTTATTAATAACAATGATTGCTTTTTATGCAACATCTTTTGATTCCATTGCATTAATTGGAGCATGTTATAGCTATCATAGATTAGGAGAGAATGAAACGCCTCATAAATTTGTAAAGTTACTGTGGTGTATATTATTAATTTTTTTGCCGATTGCTCTTGTTTTTTCTGAGAGTTCTATGAACAATCTACAGTCAGTGAGTATTATAGCAGCGTTTCCTATAGGGACGGTTATTGTTTTGATAACAATTAGTTTCTTAAAAGATGCTTCCGCATTTTTAAGAGAGCAGAAGAAAGGAAATCAGCAGAGACATTAATATATTATCTGGTAGCTGAAAAAAATTATGACACAGATGAGAAAAACACAAAATAGGGTTATATTAATTTTATTGGGAGTCATCATATTAGTTTTTTTGCTGGTTATTGGAATTGGAATATTTTCTGTGAGATATGTTCTTGTTTCTAAAAGCGTAGAACAAAACACAGAAAATGATATTTCAATAACTGCAGATGATGGAATAAAACTAGTAGCCTCTGAATGCATTGCTTCAGAAGCTACTCATCAATGGGCTATTCTTGTTCATTCTTATCGTACATCCCGTTCCTTTATGAAACCATATGCCAGGAAATATCAAGATAAAGGATATAACACTCTTTCACCAGATAACCGCGCCCATGGGGCGAGTGGCGGAAAATATATTGGTATGGGATACTTGGATCAGTATGATATTCTGCGATGGATTGATTATATTTTGGAAAAGGATCCGGAAGCGGAGATTGTTCTTCATGGAGTATCCATGGGAGGTGCTGCGCTGATGATGCTGTCCGGGCAGGAAAATCTTCCGGAAAATGTTAAAGCGATTGTTGAGGATTGTGGGTATACTTCGGCAAAAGACTATCTGACATGGAAACTGAAACAGAGATTTGGATTGCCGTCTTTTCCGGTCATTCCAATTGCGAACATAGCATTTAAAGCTGCTGCGGATTATTATATGGAAGACGCATCGGCTCTTGAAGGCGTAAAAAATAGCAATACACCTATATTGTTCATCCATGGAACAGAGGATACTACAGTTCCGGTTGAGGATGTATATCGGCTTTATGAAGCAGCAGCATGTCCAAAAGATCTTTATATTGTAGAAGGCGCTGGACATGGTGAGGCTTTATGGATGGATGAGAGTGAATACTGGAAGCGGGTATTTGTGTTTATAGGAGAACAGTAGGATAAATGACTTTTGTCAAAAATTTGTCAATAATTATATATCAGGTCTTAGCCCTGGCTTTGATATATTCATTTTTATTTACGACAGTTGAATTATTAAAAGGGGAATCAAGCTGGAAGCAGATAGTGAAACATTGGTTGAGAGAGTTTCAAAAGAACGGTGTTTTTCGTTGTCGTTTTTTCCTGACGGTTAGTGCCTTTGGCATTTTGGGAATCACACTCCTTACTCGAAGAATTTGGTATACTCCATGGAGTAATGTGGTTGAGAATTTTGCACTGATAGCTCCTAATGGAAAGCTGGATGAGGATATTTGTAATAATATTCTTCTATTTATTCCTTTTGGAGATTTCTTATTTGCCAGCGGTATAAAGAAAGTCGACAAATTTGTACGTCAGGAATAGAAACTGCGACTATGGCGAGTATTGATGTACACGTCTATGGTTTCTGCAGGTTTTTCCTTGGGGATAGAGCTGTGCCAGAGTGTGTTCTGGTTGGGGACGTTTCAGTTGGCAGATATCTTTTATAATGCTATTGGGGGATTGATGGGAGGAGTTCTGTATTATATTGGAAGGCAACTAAGAAATAAAGGGTTGAAAAGATTATGAGTATCTGCTGATGAAACTGACTTAGGTGGTTTATCGGTAAAAGAGATTCTGAAGTTAATATTTTTGTGCGGAAGAACCTATTTAAATGGAATATCCACAAAAGCAAGAAATGAGCAAAAATATTGTACGGAGGCGATATAATGTCTACAAAAGATGATAAATTCTTCTTTGGAACGGATAAGGAAAATATGAACGTTGAGGAATATATAAAGCGGATTAATAATATTACAGAGTATTATTATGAAAGTTGTGAAAAATACAAGAAGAAATTTTATTATTGCTGTTTTATAAGAATGCTCGCTTCTGCTTTGATTCCTGTAATTTCCTTAGCTTCACAAATTAATTGGAGTACAGTAGTAGTGTCTGTATTAGCTGGAGTAATAACAATAACAGAAGGCTATGTAAATGTGAGTAGAGCATATGAAAAATGGACAAAGTATAGAGAAACATGTAATGCTTTATGGATTGAACAAAGATATTTTGCTATGAAGGTTGGCATATATGCTGACGAAACTAATAGGATAGAGAAATTTGTTGAGCGATGTGAAGGGTTTATGGTGGAAGAGACTAGTGAATGGAAAAAATATATTGAGAGGGCAAAAGAAATGAGGTAATTATTTGTTTTTGGATTTGAAACTAGTGTTCCGATTTTTTGTATGGCATTTATTGGAGCAACAGAATATGCTCTGAAACGGAAGGAGATTAAGGACAATGCGTTATTTGCTCTTACTGGAGAGATAGGGTATTATTTTCATCCGGAAGATTTCTTTCTTGGGTTATTCGGAATAAAAACAGTAACCATGCTGGAAGTGATGATTATAGTAATAGTATTTGTTTTATTATTTGTATGGCGGAGAAGATTTGTGGATTTACAAGGGATAGATTTAAGTGCTTTAATAATTGATGACATAGATAAGTGATATAAGCATGAGCATAAATACTAGAAAATTAATAACATAGAAAAAGTACTCTAATTTTCACAAGAAGTGGAAAGATATTAAGGAGGAGAGATTCATGAAAGGAATTATTTTAGCCGGGGGATCCGGCACAAGGCTTTACCCGTTAACTATGGTAACATCCAAACAGCTGTTGCCGATTTATGACAAACCTATGATTTATTATCCGTTGTCAGTGCTTATGAATGCAGGAATCAGAGAAATTCTAATTATTTCTACGCCTGCGGACACGCCAAGGTTCCAGGAGCTTCTCGGCGATGGACATCAGTTTGGTGTGCAGCTGACTTATGCCGTTCAGCTGTCGCCGGACGGACTTGCTCAGGCCTTTATTATTGGAGCTGATTTTATCGGGAACGATACAGTTGCTATGGTGCTTGGCGATAATATTTTTGCAGGCCATGGACTGAAAAAACGCCTTAAGGCAGCATCTGAAAATGCTGAAAATGGAAAGGGTGCTACTGTATTTGGCTATTATGTAGATGATCCTCAACGCTTTGGTATTGTTGAGTTCGATAATGAAGGCAAAGCTATAAGCATTGAAGAAAAGCCGGAGCAGCCAAAGAGTAATTATTGTGTGACAGGTCTGTATTTCTATGATAATCGTGTTGTAGAGTATGCCAGAAATCTGAAGCCATCTGCCCGTGGAGAACTGGAAATTACAGATTTGAACCGGATTTATCTGGAAGCCGGAAATCTGAATGTAGAACTTTTGGGTCAAGGATTTACCTGGCTTGATACAGGAACACATGAGAGTCTGGTGGATGCTACAAATTTTGTAAAAACAATGGAAACTCATCAGCACAGAAAGATTGCATGTCTGGAGGAAATTGCTTATCTGAATGGATGGATCAGCAAGGAGGACGTGCTCAAGGTATATGAAGTGCTGAAGAAAAATCAGTACGGACAGTATCTGAAGGACGTGCTGGACGGAAAATATATGGATATTCTGCAGTGATATAGGAGGAAGAGAGAAGATGAATATTTTTGTTACCGGCGGAGCCGGATTTATTGGAAGCAACTTTATTTTTTATATGTTGGACAAGCATCCGGAATACCGAATTGTATGTATAGATAAGCTTACATATGCGGGGAATTTGTCTACATTAGCGCCTGTGATGGATAATCCGAATTTCCGTTTCTGTAAAGTGGATATTTGCGACAGAAAGGCAGTCTATGAGCTTTTTGAGGAGGAGCACCCGGATATTGTTGTAAATTTTGCAGCAGAAAGTCATGTGGACAGGAGTATAGAGAACCCGGAAGTATTTTTGGATACAAATATTAAGGGAACCGCAGTAATGATGGACGCCTGCCGTAAGTATGGAATCCAGAGATATCATCAGGTAAGTACTGATGAGGTTTATGGAGATCTTCCTCTGGACAGACCGGATCTGTTTTTTACAGAGGAGACACCGATTCATACCAGTTCTCCGTATTCCTCTTCTAAAGCAGCTGCGGATCTTCTTGTGCTTGCATATCACAGAACCTATGGGCTTCCTGTAACAATAAGCCGCTGCTCAAATAACTACGGTCCCTACCATTTTCCGGAAAAGCTGATTCCGTTGATGATTGCAAATGCTCTGGCAGACAAGCCTCTGCCGGTATACGGAGAAGGATTGAATGTTCGCGACTGGCTTTATGTGGAGGATCACTGTAAGGCTATTGATCTTATTATCCATAAGGGCAGAGTTGGAGAAGTCTATAATGTGGGCGGACATAATGAAAAAACGAATATTGAGATTGTAAAAATTATCTGCAAGGAACTTGGTAAGCCGGAAAGTTTGATCACTCATGTTGAGGATCGTAAAGGGCACGATATGCGTTATGCAATTGATCCGGAGAAAATTTCCAGTGAATTAGGATGGTATCCGGAAACCAGATTTGAGGACGGAATCAAAAAAACAATTAAATGGTATTTGGAGAACCGCCAGTGGTGGGAGACCATTATCAGCGGGGAATATCAGAAGTATTATGAAAAGATGTATGGAGATAGAGAACAGATAAATAAGAAATAGGATTGGCTAATAAAGACAGGGTTGTTGCTTAATGGACAGGAAATTGTTCTTGCAGTGACTCTGTTTTGTTAAAAGTTCCGGGGATTTAGGCTATATTAAATTTTTCTTGGTAGGCAGAAAATATTATGGTATAATCAAACGGCAGGAATTGGAGCGTAGCTGTAATAGAATGTAAGCGCTTAAATCTTGGGTAGCTTTACTGTCTACGTTTTTGAACTCATAATGATAGCAAATAGATTTTTACTACACTCCGCTTGATAGGAGATAGAAATTTACTATATTTGG
>OLRL01000297.1_pt1 | contig 41473 bp, 39 predicted proteins | sample 1643201 | NCBI WGS metagenome assembly OLRL01 (sample SAMEA3136649, study PRJEB25190) | human gut metagenome | biome: human gut; feature: human-associated habitat; material: faeces | place: Austria | collected 2013
CAGAAAAAAGGAAGCTGCCGCTTCACGATTTACTAATCGTTAAAGCGACAGCCCCTTTTCATTATGTTTATTTTACCAAATAGCCTCCATCCACAGGAATAATTGCTCCTCCCAGATAATCACTTGCATGTGAAGCTAAGAATATACAACATCCCTTCATATCATCTCCTGTTCCCCAGCGATTAGCCGGAATTCTCTCTGTAATCTGTTGATATCTTGGATTTTTTTCATCTAACAACGCCTCATTCATTTTTGTTGCCATATATCCCGGTGCAATAGCGTTTACATTAATTCCTCTGGCAATCCAGTCATTACTCATTTCTTTCGTCATCTGAGTCACCCCGCCTTTTGCTGCTGAATATGCCGGCACTGTCTGACCTCCAAACCACGAAACCATAGATGCAATATTGATAATTTTTCCATATCCTTTTTTTAACATAACTTTTGCTGCTTCTTGGCACAAAATAAATACAGAATTCAAATTTACATTCATTACTTCATCCCACTCCGCTATCGGAAATTCTTCTGCGCTATGACGTCTTTGAATTCCATGGGCATTTACTAAAATATCTACATCTCCTCCCAGTTTTTCTATACACTGTTCAAAGCCTCTGTATACTTGCTCTCTCACAGAAAAATCAGCTTTCACACCATGACAGGAAAAACCCCTTTTTTTAAATTCATCCGCTGTCTCAAACACTTTATCAGACGTACCCACAATTACTACCTCACATCCACATTCCATGAGTCCCTCTGCCATACCGTATCCAAGACCTCTTGTTCCTCCTGTAACGATGGCTTTCCTGCCTTCAATATCAAATAATTCATTTCCCTTCATATATATTTTCATCCTTTCCTTCCACAATCTAATCAAAAAGAATTACCATTTTTTTCACTTCCGGCACCGGATTGTCCATATATTGGAATACTTTCTCTATCTCGCTAAATTTAATAAATGTTGTCGCAATGCCCTCTGTTTTAAAAGCTTTTTCTTCCATTCTCTGGATGGTCGGTTCAAACTGAAAGCAGGACATTCGAGAACCGATAATATCCAATTCTCTCTGATTTATCATTGCCTGTGTAATTTCTTCCGGTTCTGTGCAAAATCCCATCGGCACTACCCTTCCTGCGTTACATACAATTCCCGGTTTCATAATCATCGTTAATGAACCCGGAAAGCACGCAGAGTCAAATGCTATGGTCACACCACATCCATCTGTGATTTTTTGTACTGCATCTGCCAAATCTTCTTTCTGAGAATTAATTACATAATCTGCTCCGTATCCTTTTGCCCTCTCTAATGAACTATCATTGATATCCGCACAAATTACTGTTTTACATTCTTTACATTTTTTCCTACTCTTTCCACAATCCCTGCATTTTCATGTCCCGGAATTCTGGGATAGGTAGAACATGGATTTGTTCCATGATAAATATGGTGGTCACTTCCGCAAACCCCTGCTGATTTCATTCTGATAAGAACTTCATCATCTTTCGGCACAGGTATTGGAGCTTCTCTGATTTCTACCTTATGAGGCGCTGTTACTACTACTTCTTTCATTGTTTCTCTCATGTCTGTTTCCACCTTTCTGGATAGCTTCACTTTACCTATCTACTATAATTTCTGAAAATATAAGCTTATGATACTAAATTTGGTAAGAATGTCGATAAAACCGGTACATACGCAAAAATAAATGCACAGGCTACTTCAACTGCAATAAAAGGCACTAAGTTTTTAGCCACTTTACTTACAGGCTGGTTAGAAAAACCACAGGCTACGAACATTGTAGTTCCAAAAGGAGGTGTTGCCTGTCCAAGAGCCAATAAGAATACAAACAACATTCCAAAATGAACAGGATCAATGCCAAATGCAGCTGCAATAGGCGCTAAAATCGGTCCTAAAATCAAATTTGTGGCTCCGACCTCTAAGAACATACCACAGATGAGCAGTAAAATGATAATCAATAATAAAAATGTGTATTTATTACTTGCAACTGTCATAAACGCATTTGTAACAGCCACCGGGATTTTATAATACATTATTAAATATCCAAACATCTGAGCTGTAACAACTAAAAACATAAGATTTGCAGTATTTACCGCCGTACTTTTTATAATCTCCCAGACATCTTTACCTGAAATTTCTCTGTAAATTGCCATACATACTAAAAATCCATAAAATACTGCTACAACAGCAGACTCAGTCGGTGTAAAAATACCTGCATAAATTCCACCGAGAATTACAATCGGCATAATCAAAGCCCAAATAGCATCTTTAAAGGATACCAGAAATCTTTTAAAAGAAAAACCGGCTTCTTTGGGGAAATTACATTTTTTTGCTTTATAATAAGCATAAATACAGAGAAGCACACCGCAAATAATTCCCGGCAGCACACCTGCCATTAATAATTTTGCCACAGATACTCCTGTAATGTTTCCATAAATGACAAAAACTGTGGACGGAGGAATAACAATCCCAAGTGTTCCGCCTATGGCCTGTACTGCTGCGGAATAATCTTTTGGATATCCTCTTTTTACCATTTCCGGATACATCAGTCCGCCAATAGCCGCCGTAGTAGCAACAGAAGAACCGGAAATAGCTGCAAAGAATGTACATGCTACAATTGATACTAAGGAAATTCCTCCCGATATCCAACCAACAAAAGAGTCTGCAAAAGCTACCAGTCTTTTCGACAATCCACCTTTTGACATAATGTCGCCTGCCAAAAAGAATGCCGGAAGTGCAAGCATGGAAAAATTGTCACATCCAGTGAAAATCTTCTGTGTTATCATAGATACAGACAATGTTGGATCTAAAAATATTGCCACAATACAAGCTCCTCCCAATGCCCATGTAATAGGAAGACCTATAAACATAAGAACAATCAATACTACAATCAATGCAATCGCTGAAGATGACATTACAAATCGCCTCCTTTCACAATCCCTTCTTTTTCTTTTATAACGTCAATTAGTTTAAATACCACTGATATAACTGCCAGTAAAAAACCTACACATAAAATTCCATACATGATATTCATCGGAAGACGAAGTGCAGGACTCATTTGATACCCTCCAATGCGGATCATTCCAAATGTACTGCAAAAGAATACGAAGGATATAAGAAGCGCCAGAATTTGCCTTCCTATTTCCAGTCTTCTTTTCATTTTTGCACTTAAAAAATTATCAATCAAATCAATTCGCACCATAAGATTTTGAGAAATTCCCATGTTAATTCCCAATAAAATCATTCCCACGAAAAGATATCTTGAGGCTTCCTCAGACCACGGAATGCTATAAAATATCACATATCTTGTAAATGTTTGTACGAAAATAATTACCATAATGGCAATTAACATGAGCCCTATAATTCCATTCACAATTCTTTGCACTTTTTCAAAAATACATTTTGCTTTTTCCATAATTTTCCTCCTTCCTTTCTATTTTGCTTTTGCAATTCTTTCAAGGGTTTCCTTATAATCTGCGCCATAGGTATCACGAACATCCTGTGTTAATGAAATGAGCTCCTCCTTATCCGGATGTGTTATAACCATTCCTTTATTTTCAAGCGTATCTAACGCTTCTTCATCCATGGTACGGCTTAATTCACGCTCTTTTATATTTTCTTCTTCCATACATTCTGTAATAATTGCTTGATGTTCTTCGCTTAAAGCATTCCATGTTTTAGGCGCCATAACAAGAAAAACCGTAGAATATACGTGTTCTGTAATAGCCATTTTTTTGTTTACTTCTACAACATTGTTTTTATCAATTACCGTAGATGGATTTTCCTGTCCGTCAATAGCGCCCTGTTGCATTCCTGTATATGCCTCGCTCCAAGCCATCGGAACCGGATCCGCACCCAATGCTTTCCATAATTTTTGATGAATTTCATTTTCCATAACTCGAATTCTCAATCCTTTAATATCTTCTGCGGAATTTACATCTTTTTTAGAATTTGTCAAATTTCTAAATCCTGACTCCCAAATTCCCAAGCCCTTTAATTCCACCTCAGAAAGTCTGTTTAGAAAATCCTGTCCTATTTCACCTAAAAATACTTTATCTGCATGTTCTGTACTCTCTATTACATATGGCAAATCAAAAGCAGCTATGTCCGGAATAAAGTTCGCCAACACGCTTTGATTTACAACTGCAATATCAAGATTTCCCAACTCACAGGCTTCTATATTATCTCTCTCGGATCCTAATTGTCCGTTATGAAACACAGAAATATTGATTTCTCCGTTTGACTTCTCATAAACGCTTTTCGCAAAGTCCTCCATAGAAATTCCAATTGCCCCATCTGCTGCTGATGCTTGCGCCATGCGCAAATGAACGGTTCCGTCTTCTTCGTATATTGTCCCTTTTTTTCCACACCCTGACAAGGATAAAAACGTAACCGTCGCTACCATTGTCATCATTATTTTCAACTTTTTCCCCATACTTTCCTCCTTAAGGTGTCTGCAAAGCCCCATCCCTGAGTCTGGTTTGTGTCCATGTAGTCACGGTATTTTCGCAGGGATATTTTTTTGCTTCGTCTTCATCAATATCTACACCCAACCCCGGTTTATCGTTTGCATATACATATCCATTCTTAAACTCCGGCAATCCCGGAAATACATCTAAAAGTGCTCCTTTCGGTCCTTTTAAATCCTGAATTACAAAATTGGGCGGCTCTATTCCGGACCATTCCTGTACACCAAAATTTTGAGCTGCTAAATCAATATGTATGTTTGCCGCATGAGCTACCGGTGACATATCTCCGGGACCGTGCCATGCTGTACGAACACCAAATTGTTCCGCAAATATCTGCAGCTTTCTCGCCGGGGTAATACCTCCGATTTGGCTTAAATGTACCCGAATGTAATCAATATATCTCTCCGTAATTAAAGTTTTCCATTCGCAGGCATTATTAAATAACTCTCCCTGCGCAATTGGAATACTGGTCTGCTCTCTCAAAACCTTTAACCATTCAATTTGTTCCAGCGGTACCGGATCTTCTAAAAAAAATAAATCAAACGCTTCTAATTCTTTTGCCAATTTTACCGCTTCTATGGGTGCAATCCTCTCATGTACATCGTGTACCAGTTATAGTGATAGGTAATTCTTTGAAGTTATCTCCGAATTTTCCCCCACTCCGCACCGTGCGTGCGAGTTTCCCCGCACACGGCGCTCCAACAAAATTTAGTTTGCTTTAACTACTATTTCTAAATTCTCTGCTGATAGCCTTAGAGAATTGACCTTTTTCAGTGCTTTGTCATCAAGTTTGAGAATATCAAGATATTTTGTAATCGTATCTTCTTCGGTAGCATGGATAAGTTTATGTACGTCGGATTTTAACCACACAAGATTTCTATATTCGTCCGTACCACCCAGCTTTTTAGGCTTCTTATGATGGCATTCCATGTCAAATATGCAGAGTGGTTCACCTGTTACCGCACATTTACCGTTTTGTCCTGCCATAAGTGAAATACGGTTATCGTTATATTCCACAGATTTTCCATACTCCTTTGTTTCCAATAGATACTGGATAAGGGAGTGAACGGTTGACAGATTTTTGTGTATAAGCTGTCTGCCTTGTGGAGTATATTTATTAACCTCTCGTGTGAACATTCTCGGAGTAACAAACTTACAACCGTAAATCGGGAAGATTTGTACACCTGCCACAACTTTAGGCTTTCCGCCATAGCTGCCGTAAAATTTCTGATACGTTCTGGACTTTAGCACTTTTTCAGGCAATGGCGATTTGCTATTTTTGTTTCGCTTTGCCTTTTTGGTTTTTACTCTAAGCCTATGCTTTAGGCTCTTGCTGACAACGAAATTGATTTCTCGGAAATCACGACTGCACCCTGTGGCAGTATTATAATAATTGTGCATACCAAGAATCATGGCATTCAACTGACTTACCTGATGGGGTGATGTGTCGTGCTGTATTACTTTGATTTGCTCTTTGAGTTTGGTTTTCATTGCCTTTTTCGCTTTTTCCGAAATATTACTTTTTGATACATACTTCTTACTCTTTTTCGTCACATACAATGCAAAGCCAAGAAAATCCGTTTTCTTTTTACGGACATTTGTGATTTTGGATTTTTCAGGGCTGATTTTAAGCCCCAGTCTTTCCCAAAGCCACTCCTTTACAGCAATGAATATCTTTTTTGCTGTTTTGTAATCCCTACATAGAATCTTAAAATCATCTGCATAACGCACGAAGAAAAATTCTTTGAGGTTGGACTTCTTTAAGGCTTCATATTTGTGACTGTGCGTATAGGGGTATCTTGTGCTTTTGGTTTCCCATTGGTCACTCAACCACCAATCGAGTTCGTTCAGAACAATGTTTGAGAGTAGCGGGCTGATGATACCGCCCTGTGGCGTCCCTTTATCTGGTCTGCCAATTCCCTCAATCTCAGATTTCAGTATTTTGCCGATTATACAGATTAGACTTTTGTCCCGTATGCCCATTGTCCACATTTGCTTGAGCAGCTTGCCATGATTTACATTGTCAAAGAATCCCTTTATATCAACATCTACAACATAGTGCAGCTTGCTGACATTCATCAGGGATTGTGCCCTTGCAATGGCATGGCTTGCCGACCTGTTGGGTCTAAAGCCATAACTATGAGCATGGAACCTTGCTTCACATATCGGTTCTAATACTTGGATAATACATTGCTGTATAATCCTGTCGTCCATACAGGGAATACCTAACGGACGCATTTTATCAGGCTGCCCGACCTTTGGAATTTCTGTTCTGCGTACACTTTTGGGGTGATAGTTTGCAAATTTACTTTGAAAATATTTGACAAACTGTTCTTCCGACCACCCTTTATACTGTGTAATTGTTTTGCCGTCTGTTCCCTTAGTCATTGAGCCTTTGTTGTTTTTGATATTTCTGAACGCTAAAAGTATGTTGTTTTCACTGGTAATAATGTGCATTAGATTATGGAATGATTTTCCTTTGCAGGATTCTTCATATAGCTTATCCATAACATCTTGCATATCGTAATATTCGGCATTTCGCAGTTTTTGTTGCTTTGGTTGCCTCTCTAAGTTCGTATCGACAGTCAAGTCAACCGCCTCCTTTCGGACTTGGTTTCTATTAGTCATACAAGAACCTTGAAAGATTTAGAAATAATAATGAAACTAAATCCTGTCTTGGGGCTGTTGCTCCTTTTCCCATTACAGGAAATATCAATGCTCGTGCCCCTGATTTCACTGTGATAAAGATAGATTATCCCGATAGCGAAAAACCTGTTGGCTTGCCAGTATTTGCTACTGGCTTTCGATTTTTTCTATCACTACAACATCGGACTGCTGAATCCTTACCATTTGTATTCACAGCTTCCCACGTTCCGATATTCCTATCTGTCCATATATCCGTAGGTGCTTGCTATGAGCCTGTATGCTTGATTGTGCCTGTAACACAATAGGGTATTTCATAACATGGATTCTTACTTTACCCCACATACCCCGTGACCACGGTTTATGCATTTCTACATAAGCTACGTTTAGACCCTTACTTTCGCAAGTTCGTCAAACTTATCTCTAAGTTATTCTCACCATAGATATTTTATAGACCTCCGGCATATAGGATACACCGCCCACCGCTGGACAGCTTTCGTGGCATTTTCATGCCTTACGGTATCTCTCTGCCGACTTCACCTAGCTTCATACTGTGCATTTCAGCAGTTGCACAGCATGTAGGAGTATTAAGGAGAGCGTTTTGGGGCGTTACCCCCTCATTCCACTCTTTGGAATATCAGTTCTCTATACAAAAGTTTTGTATATGCCTTGTTTCCTGCTTATGCAGTTATCAAGGAACGTGTCGCACCCATATCATACCCAATTCTATTTCTTATCTGCTCAAATAGTTTTACCGTATCTCTCATATATTTCCTAGAGTCTAAATAAACACCCGGATGCGCACCCATAGGAGCTGACTTAGGAGTACATCCATATGTCTCGCCTCCATATCCTCCACATTGACAACGCAGATGTGTTATTCCCATTTCTTGAAATCTTTGAATGTTTTCGCAAATTTCCTCAATGTCTTTTCCATCTACATGACGATAAACAGGAATACCCTCCCTGACTTTTCCGCCAAAAAGTTGATATAACGGCATTCCGGCCAGCTTTCCTTTAATATCCCACAGAGCCATATCAATACCTGATATAGCATTATTTTCAATCGGACCGTTTCGCCAATATCCGTTTTGGTGCATTAATTGCCATAACTCGCTAATATTCTCTGCATCACGACCAACCAAAAGTGGTTTTAAATAATTTTCAATCAAGTGCTGAACGGTAAGATGACGATATGCAAAAGTTGCACATCCAAGTCCATAAAGTCCCGGCTGGTTAGTTTCTACTTTTACTGTTACTAAATTAATCCCTTCCGGAGCTGTGCAAATCGTTCTAATGTCTTTAATTTTTACTCCCATATTTCCCTCCCTTTATACTTGTATGACGAGTGATGAGTTGATTATATTTTAACTTGTCATACATGTCAATATATAATAATATTTTCTTTTAATATACGTTATTTTTCAGCTTATTTACTAATTCTTGTTGTTCTTTTTTGTTAATTTTTTCAATCAATAGAATTAAAATCAAAAAAGATTGTGCAACAGCGCAGTTTCTTATAAACGAAAAAAGCAGGCACTTTTATGTGTCCGCTTTTTATATAATCTCCTATATTTTCTTCATTGCTTGGTTCATGTGGTTCCACATTGCACGATAAGCTTTTTGTGAATTCTTCTCCTTAAATGCTTCTAAGATTTCCGTATGGCAATCAATTCCCGATTGGAAGCCAAAAAGAGCATTCATCTGGTTGTGATTTTTTCTTGTCTCTAAAAAAACCTTGTGAAGAGACTTCTCCAAAAGTTGATTTCCTGATGCTTTACAAATAACTTCATGAAATTTCAAATCCGCATTTACAAAAGCATCCCTTTCCCCCTCATATTTTTTCATTTGCTTTAAATACTTCTCTAATTCTGATACAACCTGACTGTCTCCCCTCTCTACTGCCAATCTGCACGCATCCGGCTCTAAAATCCTGCGAAATTCCAATACTTTTTCAATATCCTTACAGTCTTCAGAAGTAATTTTATTATCTGCTTCCTCCCAATTTTCTACTTGGCTGTTGATAAGATATGTTCCCTTTCCATGCACACTTTCTAATACGCCGATGCCAATCATATATTGAAGAGCTGCTCTGACACTGGAGCGGCTGACACCCAAAGTAGATGTCATCTGATTTTCCGATGGTATTTTCTCACCTACTTTCCAGTTTCCTGCTTCTATATTTTCTTTTAAATATTCTACGACTTGCTCTGTTACATTTACTTTTTTTATTCTCATTTTTATTCTTTATTTAACCTCTTTATACAGCACTTTTTTATTTTATCTTAATTTTACAGCATTTTACAATTCTTGCCTACTGTAATTTTAATATTTCTGTCGTTTCTTTTTCGTCTACGCAAAAAATCGCTCAGACCTATAATCCAAGCGATTTTAACTTTACTATTTTTTTATCAATCTTATTACAAAAATCTCCTTATCGGAACCGTAATCACTCTCAGCACACCATAGAAAATTTTCTTTCCCGTACTCATTTCCTTAGCCTGATACTCCGGTCCATACTCGTATTCACCACTCTCTGTCATGGTACGACTGGCAAGTTTATCCCTCTCTGCCTCTTGTCTGATTTGTTCATTAAGAGCTACAGAGTCTACTGCCAGCATCAGTTCCGTATCCTGATAAGTGCTGCGCATATCCATATTATACGAGCCAACCAGACTCATTCTCTCATCAATCAGAACTGCCTTTGTATGGCTGGAGTGTTTTCCCATAAATTCATACACCTGTACGCCTGTTGCCCAGATTTTTTCCTTTTGATTGAGATAATCGGTACAACCCCATGGATTGGCACCGCTGGAAACGTCATTTGTGATAATTTCTACATTTTCCGTTTTTTTACAGACCTGTGTCAAATCCTCGTACATTTCTTTTCCACAAATAATATACGGTGTGTAAACGGTTACATCATCACCGGATTTCATCAGCTCTGTAATGGTGTACCACATCACCGGCTCTTTGTTTTCTGCCTCTATGGGATTTTGTAAAAGTGTTACTTTATTGGTGTCTACTGTCAATTCCTGCCAGTTCCATTCCTCATAAGCCTCCGGATACAGCTTTTTCACTTTTTCAGTACGATTTTTCAAATCAGAAAGGCACTGTTTTACCTCTTCTGTTTCTTTTTTACATTCATACTCCTTGCTGTCTTTTAAATTCCATACGCTTTCAAAGTAGGCTTTCAACTGATGAATAGAACCTTTAGAGCTTTCATCTTCTTTATATACAAATAGTTCTCTGTCTATATTTTTGCTGTCAGAGTAATCTCCCAAAAAAAGATTTGTGGTATTTCTTCCGCCCAGAAGATACATTTTATCATCTACAATGACATACTTATCATGCAGTCTTGCCTGAAGCTTCCACGGCTTCAATAAATTTACGGGATTGTAAATCTGTATGTCTATATTTTCATGAGATGCCAAAGCCTGAAACCACTCTGCGGATTTCACTTTCATGTCCAAAAAGCCGTTTCCTCCGTCCACAATGACTCTCACCTTTACACCACGCTCTGCCGCTTCTAAAAGGGCGCACATCACATCTTTTCCGCTGCTGTCCGCATTAAAATCAAAGGTGGATAAAATCACCTCTTCTTTTGCTTCGCTTATCATTTTCAAACGATATTTTAATGCTTCTACATTGTCGTTTATGTAAGCAACTCGTTCCTGTCCCTTTGTATCTCCGTAACAGTCCTCTGCCTGAAATTCCTTCTTAATGTTGCCGGAAACCTTCTTATGCCCAACATAGGGCAGTGTCAAAGCCCCTACATAAGCAACCAGAAACACTGCAACAATTTTTCCTATGTGTTTCATTATACTCACTCCTATCTGAATATTCCCCGTGTTTCACTTCAAAGGGTAAGTATAATTACTTTATGCTGGGAAATCAAGAACAGGAACACACATTATAAAAATATAAGATTTTTCATTTATTCTTTATAATATAATTTACTAAACCTTCTGCCTCAATAATTCTCTGCATAAATTCAGGGAACGGCTGAATTGGATATTCCTTCTCTTTGGAAAGATTACGGATAATACCGTTATCAAAATCCACTTCCACCTCATCGCCTTTTTCAATATCTCTGGCAGCCTCCGGACATTCTACAATAGGGAGTCCGATATTGATGGCATTTCTGTAAAAAATACGGGCAAAGGTTTCCGCAATTACACAACTGATGCCGGCGGCTTTAATTGCCATAGGAGCATGTTCCCTTGAAGAACCGCAACCAAAATTTTTGTTTGCCGCCAAAATATCACCTTTTTTTACTTCATTCACAAAATTTTTATCAATATCTTCCATACAATGAGCTGCCAATTCTTCTGCCTTTGATGAATTTAAGTATCTGGCAGGAATAATTACGTCAGTGTCTACGTTGTCTCCATATTTAAAAGCATTTCCTTTTACTTTCATTTTCTATTCCCCCAATTCTTCCGGACTTGAAATTTTTCCTATTATGGCGCTGGCTGCTGCCACTGCCGGACTTGCAAGATAAACTTCTGATTTTACATGTCCCATTCTTCCTACAAAGTTTCTGTTTGTTGTAGAAATGCAGCGTTCTCCCTCTGCCAAAATGCCCATATAACCGCCCAAGCACGGACCACATGTTGGCGTACTTACCACAGCGCCGGCTTCAATAAAGATTTTCAGCAATCCTTCTTCCAATGCCTGAAGATAGATTTTCTGCGTTGCCGGAATAATAATGCAGCGCACGCCTTTTTTTACCTTGCGATTTTTTAATATCTGAGCAGCGCATCTTAAATCGTCAATTCTTCCGTTGGTACAAGAACCGATAACCGATTGCTGGATGATAACATCATCCTGTATTTCATCTATGGTCTTTGTATTGGAAGGTAAATGCGGAAATGCCACCGTAGGTCTTAACTTGCTTAAATCAATGGTATATTCCTCATCATAAACTGCATCTTCATCAGGCTCATAACGTTTATATGGTCGTTTGGAATGTTCCTTCATATATTCCTCAGTCTTTTCATCTACCGGAAAAATACCGTTTTTTGCCCCTGCTTCAATCGCCATATTCGCAATGGTAAAGCGGTCATCCATGGAAAGATTTTTCACACCTTCTCCTGTAAATTCCAGAGATTTATACAATGCTCCGTCAACACCGATTTTTCCAATCAGGTGCAGAATAACATCTTTTCCACTTACCCATTTGGAAGGTTTTCCGATTAAATTGATACGAATGGCAGACGGAACCTTAAACCATGCTTTTCCTGTTACCATTGCCGCTGCCATATCCGTACTTCCCACACCGGTAGAAAATGCTCCCAATGCTCCATAAGTACAGGTATGAGAGTCCGCTCCGATAATCGCATCTCCTGCCACGGTCAAACCGCTTTCCGGTAAAAGAGCATGCTCAATTCCCATTTCTCCTACGTCAAAATAGTTCGTAATCTCATGACGGGCTGCAAATTCTCTTACGCATTTACAGTTTTCTGCTGATTTAATATCTTTATTTGGAATAAAATGGTCCATAACCAATGCTATTTTATCTTTATGAAAGACACCTTCCGCTTTCATTTTTTCCATTTCGTGAATTGCCACAGGAGAAGTGATATCATTGCCCAGCAGCAAATCCAATTCTGCCTCAATCAATTGTCCTGCTTCCACTTTTTCAAGCCCTGCATGGGCTGCTAATATTTTTTGTGTCATTGTCATTCCCACAAAATCCACCTCCGATTTATTTCTGCTATTGCCATTTTAGCATGGGCTTTGTTATACTAGAAATACATATTGACTATAAGAGCTATAACTTAAACTTATGAGTTTCAAAGGAGCAAAAAATATGGATCAAAACCTTTCCCTATATCGGGTATTTTATACAGTGGCAAATACCGGAAATATTTCAAAAGCCGCTGCCAGACTTTACATCAGCCAGCCTGCAATCAGCAAATCCATTCGCAAATTGGAGGAAAATTTAGAAGTTTCTCTTTTTTCCCGTAATTCCAGAGGCGTTCAACTAACGGAAGAAGGAGAACTTCTCTACCATTACGTTCAAAACGCTTTTTATTCTCTGGAAAAAGGCGAAACACAAATCAAAAAAATTCACGAGCTGGGCATCGGACATATACATATCGGCGTATCCACCACATTGTGCAAATACGTTCTTTTGCCGTACTTAAAGGAATTTATTGAAACCCATCCCCATATTCGTATTTCCATTGAGTGTCAGTCCACTAATCATACCTTGCAGCTTTTAAAAGAAAACAAAGTTGACTTAGGACTTATTGGAAAACCGGAGCGTCTCTACCATACGCATTTTGACTCATTGGGAGAAATCGAAGACATTTTCGTATGCACAAAATCCTATATGGAGCATCTTTCCAAACGCAGCGATTACTCAGAAAATCCTTTTCAGTCTGCTACCTTAATGCTATTAAATAAAGGAAATATGACACGACAGTATATTGACGACTATCTTGCCTCCTGCCGTATGGAAGCGGATAATCTTTTGGAAGTTTCTACTATGGACTTACTCATTGAATTTGCCAAAATAGGCATGGGGATTGCCTGTGTCATACGACAATTTGTAGAAAAAGAATTGGCAGAAGGTTCTCTGATAGAAGTTCCCCTTCCTATATCCATAAACAAACGAGAAATTGGTTTTGCATTACCTGAAAATATCAGCCAAAACAAAGCAGTAAAAGAATTTATACATTTTTACAGAAAAAGCACTTCTGATTAAGCTCAGAAGTGCTCCTTTTATTAGTTATCAATCAATTTTTCTTTTCCGTTCCAGCTATACAGCTTACGAAGCTCTGCACCGACTTCTTCTAACTGGTGTTCTGCTTCTCTTCTTCTCATTGCGCCAAAGTGCATACATCCGGACTGATTTTCCAAAATCCAGTTCTTTGCAAATGTTCCGTCCTGAATATCTGCTAAAATCTGTTTCATTGCTTTTTTTGTCTCGTCTGTAACAATCTTTGGTCCTGTAATATAATCACCAAATTCTGCTGTATTAGAAATAGAATAACGCATTCCTTTAAATCCGCTTTCGTAAATCAAATCTACAATCAGCTTCATTTCGTGAATACATTCAAAATATGCGTTTTCCGGTGCATATCCTGCTTCTACTAAAGTTTCAAATCCTGCTTTCATAAGAGCTGTAACACCGCCGCAAAGCACTGCCTGCTCTCCGAAAAGGTCTGTTTCTGTCTCTACTTTAAAGGTTGTTTCCAAAACTCCGGCTCTTGCACCACCAAGCGCTGCTGCGTAAGCCAATGCTTTTTCTTTTGCCTTTCCTGTGTAGTCCTGCTGAACAGCTACCAGACATGGAGTTCCTCTGCCGATCTGATATTCGCTTCTTACTGTGTGTCCCGGCGCTTTTGGTGCAATCATAGTTACGTCCACGTAAGCCGGCGGCTTAATCTGTCCGAAATGAATTGCAAAGCCATGAGCAAACATCAGCATATTGCCTTCTTCCAGATTTGGCTCGATGTCTTCTTTATATAATTTTGCCTGTTTTTCATCATTGATTAAAATCATGATAATATCGGCTTTTTTTGCTGCTTCTGCCGCTGTATAAACTTCAAATCCCTGTTTTACTGCCTTGTCCCAAGATTTAGAGCCTTCATATAAGCCTACGATTACATTACAGCCGGACTCCTTTAAGTTCAATGCGTGAGCATGTCCCTGACTTCCATATCCGATAATCGCAATTGTTTTTCCTTCTAAAAGAGCTAAATTACAATCTTCCTGATAATAAATTTTTACTGCCATCTGTGTATTCCTCCTGTTTATGTAATAAAATTAAAACTCTTCCTCATCCTCTGAAAGATAGAAAATGTCATCGGAGCCTCTTGAAAGTCCGGCAATACCGGTTCTGGCTATCTCCAGAATTTCATAGCCATCAAGCAGGTCTATAAAAGCTTCCAGCTTCGATTTATTTCCAGTAAGCTCTACAATCATAGATTCTTTTCCTACATCTATAATATTCGCTCTGAAAATATCTACAATCGCTGTAATCCCTGCTCGCTGCTCTGGTGAAACTCTGACCTTTACCAACATCAGCTCTCTGGTAACGCTTTGATCGTCTTTTAATACTTTTACAGAAAGAACATCTTCCAGTTTTTCTACCTGTCGTGTTATCTGCTCTAAAATCAACTCATCGCCTTTACATACAACTGTCATGCGAGTGTAGTTAGGGTCTGTGGTAATACCTGCCGATAAGCTGTCAATGTTATAACCCCGGCGACTGAACAAACCTGAAACTCTGCTCAACACACCGGCTGTATTTTCAACCAGAATAGATAATATTCTCTTGTTCATACAGCATCTTCTCCTCTGCCTTTTGGCTAACTTTTGTTGTCATTCTACCAACTATTAAAGGCTTTGTCAATGCAATCTGAACGCTATAACTAATTAGAATGTAATACATAACTCTGAATAATGATGTTACAACAAAAGCCTGACAGATTGTTCCGCACTATGTGCTCCCACAATCCGCCAGGCATCTTTCAAATCCCCCTGTCTCTTGCTGCTTTCATACGTGCCATAGCTCTTGCCAAAGATGCTTTAGAAACATAATATTCCTGCATACTTTGCTGCTGACGCAGTTGTTCCTCTGCTCTTTCTTTCGCTTCTTTTGCACGTTTCACATCAATGTCTTCCGGCTTTTCGATACTGTCTGCCAAAACCGTTACACGATTATTGATAATCTGAGCAAAACCGCCTCCCACAATGGCAATATGTTCTGTTCCGTCCTCTGTCTGAAAACGCATTTCTCCAGGAACAATAGCAATCATCATATCTGCATGGTGGGCTAAAATGGTAATACTTCCATCCTTTGCAGGGAGTGAAATACTTGTACCTCTGCCATGATAAAAATCTTTATCACTGGCGATTACATTTAAACCAAATGTTCCCATTTTTTCTCACTCCTTTGGACTAGGCATTCTGTTTTGCTTTTTCAATTACTTCATCAATAGTACCTACATTGAAGAAAGCATTTTCCGGATAGTCATCCATTTCGCCTTCCACAATCATCTTAAATCCACGAATAGTTTCTTTTAATGGTACATATTTTCCCGGAATACCAGTAAATACCTCTGCCACATGGAATGGCTGAGAAAGGAATTTCTGCAATTTTCTGGCTCTGGCAACTACTTTCTTATCTTCATCAGAAAGTTCTTCCATACCTAAAATTGCAATAATATCCTGTAATTCTTTATATTTCTGAAGGTACTCCTGCACCTTTCTGGCAACTTCATAATGTTCCTGTCCTACTACATCTGCCTCCAGAATACGAGAAGTAGATTCCAACGGATCTACGGCAGGATAAATACCCTGCTCTACAATCTTTCTGGATAATACGGTAGTTGCATCCAAATGCGCAAAAGTTGTAGCAGGCGCTGGGTCAGTCAAGTCATCCGCAGGCACATAAACTGCCTGCACAGAAGTAACAGAACCATTCTTTGTAGAAGCAATTCTCTCCTGTAATTCACCCATTTCCGTAGCCAGCGTAGGCTGATATCCAACTGCAGAAGGCATACGTCCTAAAAGAGCGGATACCTCTGAACCAGCCTGAGTAAAACGGAAAATATTATCAATAAATAAAAGTACATTCTGATGTTCTTTATCGCGAAAATATTCAGCCATGGTAAGTCCCGTCTCAGCAACACGCATACGTGCTCCCGGTGGCTCATTCATCTGTCCGAATACCAGAGCTGTTTTCTCCAGAACTCCGGATTCCTTCATTTCACTCCAAAGATCATTTCCCTCTCTGGAACGCTCTCCTACTCCTGTAAAAATAGAATAGCCACCATGTTCTGTAGCAATATTACTAATAAGTTCCTGAATAAGAACTGTTTTACCTACTCCGGCACCACCAAAAAGACCGATTTTTCCTCCCTTTGCATAAGGAGCTAATAAGTCAATAACTTTAATACCTGTTTCCAAAATTTCCACAACAGGGCTCTGTTCATCAAAGGCAGGAGGATCTCTGTGAATAACCCAATGTTCTGCGTTATCCAGCTGTTCTCCTTTATCAATGGTTTCTCCTAAAACATTGAATAAACGTCCCAATGTCTCTTTTCCTACCGGTACAGAAATTCCCTGTCCTGTTGCTGTCACTTCCATATCTTTGCAAAGTCCGTCACTGGATGCCAGCATAATACATCTCACTGTATGATTTCCTATATGCTGGGCAACCTCCATAACGACTTTTTTTCCGTTCAGCTCTACCGTAAGAGCATCTTTAATATTTGGAAGGTCCTGCTCCTGGAATTCCACGTCTACAACGGGGCCCATAACCTGTACAATTTTTCCTTTATTCATTGTATAAAAACCTCCTTCCTTTATTGTTTCTTTTTCTGTGCTTTTGCACCGCTGATTACCTCAGTAATTTCCTGTGTAATTGCAGCCTGTCTGACACGATTATATTTAATTGATAAATCTTTTAACATATCTTTGGCACTGGTAGTTGCTGCATCCATTGCCTGCATACGGGAATTATGCTCACTGGCATAAGACTCTACCAGACAGCCGTAAATCATACCTCTTAAATAATTGGGAACAATCGTATTCAACAATTCTTCCGCTGACGGTACCATTTCAATTTCTTCCTGATGGGTATCTACCAAAAACTGTGACGATGCATTAAAAGTTGTCTTCTTCAGAGGCAGAAGCTGCTGTTCTTCCGCCACCATAGATGCTGCATTTGCCATACGAGTATAAATAATATGTACCTCGTCAAGCTCACCGTTTAAATACATATCAATCATCTTTTCAGAAATAACTCTGGCTCTGTGCATAGTAGGCTTTTGAACAGTAAAACGAAAATTTGTATCCACAGACACATCTTTTTTATAAAAATATTGTCTTCCAACTTCTCCCAGTACAAACAGATGTGTATGCTGTTTCTTCGCCATACCTTCTTCTGCCAGTTTAAAGACATTATGATTATATGCACCTGCCAACCCTTTGTCCGCACTTACTACAATATAACCGATTTTTTTATCTTCCGGCAAAATCTCAGTACGCTCATCAAAATATCGGTGTTCAATCTCAGATGTATGTCTTAAAATACGTCCAATGGCAGCCTGCAAAGAGTAAAAATAAGGCTCTGTATCTGCAAGAACTTTTTTTGCTCTTTTCATTTTTGAAGATGAAATCATATACATGGCATTGGTAATTTTCATGGTATCACGGATGCTTTTCATACGACTTTGTATTTCTTTTGCGTTTGCCATTTTATCACCTGTTCCTGTTCTTAAATTCCTTTGCCGCCTCTAAAATCTTTTCTCCCAACTCATCAGAAAGAACTTTTTTATCAAGTATTTCTTCTTTGATTTCAGGATATTTCTGTTCAAAATATTCCAACATATCCATCTGGAATGTTTTCAGTTCCGTTACCGGAATATCTGTTAAAAGCTTATGTGTAGCTATCCACAAAGTAATCACCTGTTCGTGAGAAGCCAATGGTCTGCACAAAGGCTGTTTCAACAGTTCCATCAAACATTTTCCATAGTCTAACTGTGCCTTTGTTGTCTCATCTAAGTCTGAAGAAAACTGTGTAAACACCTGCATTTCTCGATACTGCGCCAAATCAATTCGCATACTTCCAGACGCTTTTTTCATTGCCTTCGTCTGCGCAGCACCACCTACACGGGATACAGAAAGACCTACATTTACCGCTGGACGAACACCCTCAAAGAATAAATCACTTTCAAGGAAAATCTGTCCGTCTGTAATAGAAATAACGTTTGTTGGAATATATGCAGACACATCTCCTGCCTGTGTTTCAATAATCGGAAGGGCTGTAATAGAACCGCCTCCTGCCTCATCACTCAATCGGCTGGAACGTTCCAGCAATCTTGAATGAAGGTAAAATACATCACCTGGATATGCCTCACGTCCCGGTGAACGCTCTAACAGAAGAGATAGCGCACGATATGCAACTGCATGTTTTGACAAATCATCATAAACAATCAGTACATCTTTTCCCTTATACATAAAATATTCTGCCAGAGCTGTTCCTGAATATGGCACAATATACTGTAAAGGCGCACAGTCACTTGCTGTTGCTGAAAATACAGTCGTATATTCCATTGCCCCGTATTTTTCCAGAGTTCCTACTAATTTTGCTACTGTAGATGCTTTCTGTCCAATTGCTACATAGATACACATTACATCTTTTCCCTTCTGGTTCAAGATTGTATCAATAGCAATAGAAGTTTTTCCTGTCTGACGGTCACCGATAATCAATTCTCGCTGTCCGCGTCCGATTGGGAACATAGAATCAATAGCCAAAATACCTGTTTCCATTGGTACGGATACAGATTTTCTGTCAATAATTCCCGGTGCCTCCTGCTCGATTGGGCGGTAATCATCTGCTTCTATTTCACCTTTTCCGTCAATCGGTGCACCTAATGCATCTACAATTCTTCCGATGAAATTTTCGCCTACGGGAATACCTGCTCTTTTCTTTGTACGTGCAACCTTTGTACCTTCTTTAATTCCTGTATCTTTTCCGAAAATAATGACGCCGATTTCATTTCGTTTGATATCCTGTACCATTCCTTTAACGCCATTTTCAAAGGTTACAATTTCGCCGTACATAGCATGGTCTATTCCGTAAACAGTTGCAATCCCATCACCCACCCAGATGACATTTCCAACCTCTTTCACGCCCTCTGTGCTTTGAAAATTATCAATTTCTTCCTTCAGAATTGAAATAATTTCTTCTGAGTTGATTGAACTCAAACCGTTCACCTCCAGATTAATTTTTGTTGTAATTCATGAATACTGCCCTTTAAGCTGTTATCATATTCATGGTCTTTTGTACGAATAATAAATCCACCTACAAGACTTTTATCCTCTTTTAATTCAAGAGCAACTGCCTGTGTATGATACTGTTTTTTCAGGAATTTTTTTATCCCTTCCAACTGTTCGGCCTTTGGAGGCGTTACATAATACAATGTGGCAGATAATATTTTCTTTTGTTCATTATAATGTTCTTGATATGCCTGAAAAATTTCATTTAAAAGCTCTGCATGTTTATATTTACACACAACACACAGAAAATTGTGAAGTTCCTTTGGAAAAACTCTGTTGATAACTCTCTGTTTTTGCACAAAGGATATTGTGGGATTTTCCAATGTTTTTAAAAGCTCAGGCACTTCTTTTAAAAGCCTCTGTGTCTCCAAAATACTTTCTTTGGGAACATTAAGCTGATAAAGCACTTTACCATAATTAATAGCTGTCTGTGTCATCTGCATCACCTGCTTTTGCTAAAAATTTATCGTAGAGCATATCATTGCTGTTTTCATCACTTTTCTCTAAAAGTAATTTTTTTGCTGCCTGCATAGCAAGCTGTGCAATTTCTTTTTTTGCTCCCTGCATGGCATTTTCCTGTTCCTGACGGGCAGTATTTTGCGCAGCTTCGATAATCTTTGCTGCTTCATTGTTGGCATTTTTCACAATACTTTCTCTTACCTGTCTTGCATCTGTTTTTGCATTTTCCAAAATTTGGGAAGACTCTTCTTTTGCCATTGCCAGAGATTTCTCATACTGTAATTTCAATTCTTCGGCTTTTTCACGACTTACACGAGCTTCCTCCATCTCTTTTGCTATACACGCTTTTCTCTTTTCCATAATGCCCAACACCGGACCAATAAGGAATTTTTTCATTAAGAGATAAAGCACAATCAGATTTATAATCGTCCAGACAAGGCTCCAGCCAAGACTCATCATCTTTCATGCACCTGCCTTTCCCTGCTGATTATAAGAATAAAATTAACAATCCGATAACGAAACCATAAATAGCTGTTGCCTCTGCAAGTGCACAACCAAGAAGTAATGCTTTGCTGATTTTGCTTTCTGCTTCCGGCTGTCTTGCGATTGCTTCTACTGCCTTTGCTGTTGCATGACCAATTCCTAAACCTGCTCCGATACCTGTTAATACTGCAATACTTGCTCCAATTGCTGCTGTCATAATTCATTTCTCCTTTTCATATAAAATTTAATCTTCTATTTGCTCTTTAATAAAGAGCGATGTTAAAAACACAAATACGTATGTTTGAATCAAACCATCAAACACATCAAAATACAAACTAAACGGAATCGGCAAAAGTGCCGGCATAACCGTTTTTAATAACTCCATAATTACAAATGAACCAATTACATTACCAAACAAACGCATGCATAATGAAACTGGACGAATTGCAATCTCCATGATGTTGATTGGAGCTACTAAAGCCATAGGCTCTGCAAAGCTTTTCACAAATCCCTTTCCGCCTTTTTTATGAAAGCCGGAATAGTAAATGAGAAATACGCTCATAAGCGCCAAAGCTGCTGTCACGTTCAAATCCTTGGTCGGAGGTTTAAATCCTAAAAGTCCGATTAAATTAGCCACTCCAATATAGAGCGCCGTAGAAATCAGATACGGTATGTACCGTTTTCCTTCCTCCCCCAGAATGTCTGTGAAAAAGTCATTCAGAAAACCAATAAATGATTCTAATACCAGCTGTTTTCTTCCCGGGTTTTCCACCTTCAAATTCCGGACAAGTACTATGGATAATATGGTTAATGCTGCCATAATAATCCAAGTAACCACCACAGATTCACCTACCGGAATTCCACCCAAAATCGGAATATTGAACACGGTTTCACATTGAAGTTCTTCCGTAATTCTTTCCGCAATATTGTTCGTAAGACATTCCTCCCTTTCTCTTTTTCTATTGTCGCCGTGAGCAATAAAACAGAAATCGACACCTGTTTTGTGTCTTCTTATTAAATTGCTTTAATCACATTACTGCTAATTATTTCATTTGTCAATTTTTGTTTTTTATTCTAAAAAGGCTAAAATTTTTGTCAATTTTTCTTGTAGCTTTTTAATGTTGTTTCCTTGTTTTTGTAATAATTTCCATGTTTTTTTATACCATTCGGTATATACTGGTTCTACCACTTAAAAAATGCATAATTTTTATATTTTAGTATCTATTATTTTTGTAAAATATGATAAAATATGTATGCATATAATTATGAGGATTGCTTATAATAACCACAGCTTGCTATAATAAAATAAAAAAGGAGGTATCTGATAGTGGAAATGCAACAACTTGTCATAGCCGGTGCCGGTCCTGCTGGCGTATCTGCCGCTTTATATGCAGTACGTATGGGATTTCCTCCATTGGTTATTCATAACGGATATGGTGCTTTAGAAAAAGCAGAAAAGATAGAAAATTATTATGGACTTCCAGCTCCCATTTCCGGAAAAGAGTTATACAAAAATGGACTTTCTCAACTACAAGCTCTGAACGTTCCTGTTTTAAAAGATGAATTGCTTTCAATTACATACGATGGAGAATATACCATACAGACCTCTGAAAATGTCTATCATACGAAAGCGCTTATTCTGGCAACAGGAACAAAAAGAAATACCCTTTCCTTAAAAGAACTGAAAAAATACGAAGGAAACGGTATCAGCTACTGCGCTGTATGCGATGGTTTTTTCTATCGTCAAAAGAATGTTGCAGTACTGGGCAATGGCTCTTATGCACTCCATGAAGCAAAAGTTTTAGAACCTCTTGCGTCAAAAGTAACAATTTTAACCAATGGAAAAGAACCAGACTTCCCATTGGAAGAGCTTGGCACTATTCAACTGGAAAAAAGAAAGATTATCTCTGCTAAAGGAGAAAATTCTCTTTCTCAGCTTCAATTAGAGGATCATACTCTTTTTCCTCTTGATGGTCTCTTCGTTGCACTGGGAACAGCCGACAGTACAGACATTGCCAGAAAATTGGGACTTTTTATGGAAGACAATCATATTTTAATTGAAGCAGATACCAGCACTCCCCTGCCCGGTCTCTTTGCAGCCGGAGACTGTACCGGAGGCATGTTGCAAATTGCAAAAGCTGTGTACGAAGGTGCACTTGCAGGAACACGTGCTGTTGATTATTTAAAGTCAAAAAAATAAAAATTATATATTTAAAGGAGGCTATTATTATGGCTATGGAATTTACATCTGAAAACTTTGCAAAAGAAGTATTACAATCTGACGTACCGGTACTGGTTGACTTTTGGGCAAGCTGGTGCATGCCGTGTAAAATGTTGGCGCCGGTTATTGAAGAATTAGCAGAAGAGGCAAATGGAAACTACAAAGTAGGAAAAATCGATGTAGACGCAGAACCTTCTCTTGCAGCACAATACGGTATTATGAATATCCCTACTGTACTGGTGTTTAAAAATGGGCAGGTCGCTGACAAATCCATAGGGGCTGTTCCTAAAAAACAGCTGGAAACTTTGTTAAAATAATTTAACTTATTATGCTTATAAATTTAATAACGCAAGAGCTGCGATGTAAAATTCTTCCCACCGCAGCTCTCATTTTTCTCTCATCTTTTTATCATTGTCTGTAAGTTTTTATAGAAGTTTATAAAGTTCTTCTCTTTTCTCGATTTTTATTTCGCCTCTGTTTAAAGATATATATCCCTGTTTTGCAAGCTGTTTTAAAATACGACTGACTGCTTCTCTGGCACTTCCAATAATTTTCGCAATTTCTTCATGTGTCATGGTGATACTGGATGTCTTATTTTTTGCTGCCTCATCTAATAAAAAGGAAGCAATTCTCTGTGTAAGGCTTAAAAACATCAGCTGCTGTAAAGCTTCCACTACATCCGAAAAACGTCTTGCAGTTTCTTTGTACATGAAATTTTCCAAATAAATATTTTCTTTTGTCAATGTAGAAAGAATTCGGGCAGGAATGAGAAGTACCTGTGTGAACCCTTGAGCCTCTATTTCCACATCAAAAGTAATTGCAGAAAGAATACAAGAGGCTGCCAAAAAGCAAACATCTCCTTCCCGTAAACGATAAATAGTGACTTCTTTCCCTTCATCAGATAATAAATACGTCCTAAGACTTCCATTTAAAACCAAAAGTCCACCAAGACATTCTCTGGCTCCTGAATAAACAATCTCGCCTGTTTCATAACTTATTACTCTGGATTCCTTAAGAATCAACTTTTGCTGTTCCTCTGTAAGCTTCTCCCAAAACTCCTGTTGTTTTAATACGCTTTCTATTGTTTCATTCATTTTTATCCCTACCTGTCTTTAGAAAATTTCACCTTGATGCTTTAAATATTTCAAAAATGCTTCGCATCCCTCTTTGATATCCTCATAAGTTTTATCAAAATCTCCTGTATACCATGGATCTGCAATGGCTCTTGAATGATCAGTAAAATCTAGAAGCTTATATACCTTATTTTCAGGGTCTTGTCCGATTATCCTATTTATATTTTTAATATTCCAATCATCCATTCCAATAAGATAATCATATTTTTCGTAATCTGACCTTTTCATTTGAACAGCATATTTGCCTGCTGTGGAAATGTGAAACTGAGCCAGCTTGTTTCTTGTTCCGTGGTGAACCGGGTTGCCAATTTCCTCTGTGCTGGTGGCAGCGGAAGAAATGTAAAAGTCAGATGCATAGCCGGATTTTGCGACTAAGTCTTTAAAAACAAATTCAGCCATGGGGCTGCGGCAGATATTGCCGTGGCACAAAAAAAGCACCTTAATCATGCATTTTTACCTCTTTATAAGTGTTTATAATTCTATTTTTTGTTTAACTTGCACAATAAAATCAGGTTGTTGGCGACGTAAAACTACGTCACTCTACATAGGTTTTTAAGCAATTGGCGTACTAAATGGGGTACTCCAGCATGGATTTTTGCCCCATCCGTACTGCCTGTATATGCTTTTACCCGAATCTTCTCAAGTTTTCCTGCTTTGTCTGTCCACCGCTGAAAGCTACAATCTGTGCCATGGATTCTTCGGCTTTCTCATAGCTGTTATGGGTGTAAACATTCAAAGTGACGCTGGCATCGGAATGCCCCATCAGATACTGCAGGCTTTTCAAATCCATGCCTGCGTTTGCCATGTTTGTACAAAATGTGTGTCGGAATACATGAGGTGTGATACGTGGAAGGGGAATGATATTTTCTTCATTGTACTTCTCGCACAGCCTCTGCACTACTTTCTGGACATGCATGGCCACCTTTGGATTGCCATTCTTGTCCAGTAAAATAAATCCGGCGTATCCGTCTATCATGACTTCCTTTTTCTGTTTCTTTCGATTGGAAAGAATGTTGTAGAAACTCTCATAGACTTCATCGCTCATTGGTATATAGCGACAGCCACATTCCGTTTTTGTTTTCTCAATATAGCGTTTTCCATCCTGTGTTCTGACCAGCTGATGATCCACACGGATTCTTCTGCGGTCAAAATCCAGATCTGCAATAGTCAGTCCGCAAAGCTCGCTGATTCGCATTCCTGTTCCAAGCAATATCTTGATTTCATCCAGATATCTGCAGAAGTGTTTATCATTCTTAGTAAACTCCAGGAATTGCTCCTGCTGCTTTGGGGACAGTGCAACTCTTTTCTGTGTATTGTTCGGGATAATATCCAGACGGAACTCAAAAGGATTCCTGCGGATAATATCCTCGGTGTAAGCCATCTGAAATGCCGGTTTTACCACACCACGGATACTTGCAATGGTGCTGTAGGAATAACCGTCATCATAAAGCTTGATAAACCACAGCTTTGCATCTGACATTTTGATATCACGAATAATTCTCTGACCGAAAGGCTCTTTCTTCACAACACTCATCACAAACTTATAACCTGTGGTTGTGTTATAGCGGACACCACGCTTCAGGCTGATATAACGCTCCAGCAACTGAATGACTGTGATTTCGCCTCCGGCATAGTCGATTCCTTCGTGACGCAGCAGTTTGATTTCATCTTCTTTCTGACGAAGCTTCATCAAATCCATGTCATAAATGGAACGACGCTTTTTATTGGCATCTGTGTAACGGAATTCATACATTCCGTTTTTTCTTTGGCTCTCTCCTGTACGTAAAATACGTCCTTTGTTATCTCTTCTTTTTTCAGACATATTCAATCTCCTTTCTGATATGAAAAGAGCCCTGATATGACGTACATGCAACGAACGAACCAACTTCGCCGCATTCCTATTTTATCATATCAAGGCTCTCTTTTCTATGGGAATCTTCACATGTTAATGGTGATTAAAGTGAGTAACACTGTTCAGTGAATTTATCCAGCTGTCTTCTTTTAATCAGTCGCTTTGTCCCAACCCACAGCACAAAGTCGCATCTGTCATTGTTTGTGATTTCCCTTAATTTATTGATACCGATACCGGAATAAGCAGCAGCTTCTTCCAATGTGAGATTAGTCTTTTCCCAGATAGGAACTTCTTTCATATTCTTAAACCTCCTGTATTTAAACGATGAACTGGCAAAGTGGCAAACATTTGTATCTATCAATCAGTTGCCGTTTCATTTTGCCTTTTCAGCCATATCCACCAGTCTTTGCCTCGTCTTACGCTTTCCAGCTTGTCTCTCATAGAATTTCTTACCATGCGTACTGTTCTTTCAGATATTCCACGCTCGATGGCTTCTTTGTTCAGCTCTGCCACAGAAACTTCTCTGCCGTCAGAAAGAAGCTCATAAATCAGCTTCATAGCCTGTTCCTGCTTCAGCTCCGTTTTTGTACCCTCACCGCCTGCAAGCAAATCTTCTGCAGAAATATCATATGCGCCAATCCAGCGGAAACCTTTCTGATCACCCAGAGAAAAAGCCAAAGCCTGTCCCGGCGGAGCCAATGAACTTTTCTCGTGAACTATCACTCGTGTAGTTGGGTCATCTTTAACCTTGCCAACAAATAAAATGCTTCGCACAACTGCGGCAATATCGATGGAACCAAGTCCACGGTAGGTGCTTTGTGTGCCGGATGCTTTATTCAAGTGACCAATCATTACAATGGCACAGCCAGTAGATTGGGCTATATCTGCAAGTTTACGGAATACCGGTCTTACTTCATTTGCTCTGTTCATGTCCACATTTGCTCCAAGGAATGCCTGCAGTGGGTCTATTACCATCAACCTTGCATTGTTTTCTCTGATTGCCTTTTCAATGCGGTCATCTGCAAGAGAAAGTGGATTGACTGAATCATCAATCACCAGCACACGCTTTAAGTCTGCTCCTGATGAAACCAATCTCGGTTTCACCGTATCGACCAACCCGTCCTCTGCGGTTTGAAAAATCATATTAAATGGTTCAAAGGGTTCCATGTCCGGCAGAAATTTTTGATTGGTACAGGCCGCAGCCAGCTGCATGGCGAAAAATGTTTTTCCTTCTCCGGGATTTCCCTGCACTATTGTCAGCTTTCCAAATGGAATATATGGATACCACAACCAATCCACTTCCGTCTGCTCCACATCGTTCATGCAAATCATAGGAACGGATTTTGGAATCTCCTTAGGTTTTCTGACACCTATTGTCACATAATCATCCGTCGGTAATCCGTTTCGTTCATTGATCAGATATTCATTCCAGTCTTTAGCCTGTGGCAGAAAACGATATACCGAGATTTCCTGTGGAATCAGTTCTGCCAATTTCTCTGCGGCATTGTTCCCAGCTTCGTCATTGTCTGTAGCAATATAAATGCTTTCAATATCTTTGCGTTCAGAAAGAAAACGCTCCAAGGCTTTAGGTGAAACGCCACCGAGAGAAAGATAACTGCGTTCTTTCCACCCAGCCGGATATAAAGCAATGTGGGACAGCATATCAATCGTTGCTTCAAATACAAATAGTTCTTTTCCCTTTCCTCTGTAACAGAATCCGTAGGATTTATCAGAGCCTGCTACATCCATGCGAAACTTGTCTGCTGTTCCCCTGCAATGAGCGTATCGTGGAATACCATTGATATCTTTTCCAACAAACACAACATTGTGGTGTTTCGCATCTTCATAAACCAGACCGTCTGCGATAAATTCTTCTACTAAATCTTTGGGAAGTTTTCTTTCTTCTGTCAGATACTTTAGAATTCTTTCATTGGAATTGCAGCGAGGTGGAAGTTTGAATTCCGCCTTTGGTGTCGGCTCAACATTGATTTCTATCGCTTCTTCTCCAATCAGCATCTGCATAGCCTCCGGAAATGTTTTGTTATAAAACTCCATCACAAAATCTATCGGATAGCCGCCTTTGCTTTGGCTGTGACGAAACCATTTGTTGCCTTTTACAGTAAGGCTGTCGTGGTTCTTCCATCGATATTCTCTCCCGCTTTTTATCAGTTCCTCTCCCTGTGAACGTAGAAACTGTTCCAGGTTCACCTGATTTGCCCTGTCAATTTGTTCTTGTGTATAACTCATTGTTCCACCTCCTGATTACAATGTGGTTTCTTTTGTTTTATCGGTGCGCAGCATTTCGGGATGAGTTTCTCTCATCACTTTATCTACATCACCCTTAATCTGATATAACACTGTCAGATCCTTTTGCATAAGTTTGTATTTTTGATATTCGTCCTCTCGTTGGGATGACAGTTCAGTAAATTCTTTCTGCCATGTGCTCAGCGGAAAAGGTTCTTTTTCAAAACCTTTCTCTTTCAATTTACGTTTTACCATGTAGAACCTGCGAAGTTCGCTTTCGTGTTCGGCCTTGTATTTTTCCTTGGCTTTGGTGAAACGATATTTTTCTTTCTTCATTTCATCAGCAACCGGCTTCAATTCAGAAAAAGTTTTGGCATCTTTCATCAGCTGCTGAAGTTCTTTCAGTCTTGTCTGTTTCTGATTCATGGAAGATTTACTGACTTCCACTTTTTCGTCTACAGAAGAAAGATATTTTTCAAAATCGCTTAAGGTAAGTACACCTCTCTGTTTCAGATAATTGCACTCATCCATAAAACGCTTCATGTTGTTTTTCTTGGCTTTGGTTTTCCCTCTATTGTAGGTCATTGCTATTTGATTTCGCAGAGTATGGGCATCGCTGAGCAGCTGTACAAGATAAATCTCCTGCGGCTCTCTCAGAATTTCTTTTACTTCCGCAATCCATTCTTTCAGCGCCGCAATGGTGGCTCGCATACTGCGAATCATGCGATTGGTGGCTTTAATCCAGCGGTTCAGTTCTCCCTTTTCTGTACGAATACCTTTCTTCTCCATTTTGCGAATCTGCGGTCCTTCGTGAACAGTCGGAATCAAATCCAATCCCTGATCTACATAGGATCGATGGTCAATACGGCATTCCAGTGCTTTTTCTCCGAATTTATCATTGACCATATCTGCCCAGGCTTGTCTCCACATATCCAGCGTTTCCGGCTTGCCCCAATTTGTTGTAGGAACAGCATCGAACTCCCACCCGCCATTTTCTTTCTTGATTCGGTTACCATTCTCATCCAAACGATATTCACGGCGTTGCTTTGCTCCCCATGTTCCGTCTGCGTTCAGAGGACGAATAGGAACAAGAACATGAAAGTGCGGATTTGGAATACCGCCTTCATCTCTATCCGGCTTGTGAATCGCAAGGTCAACAATCATGCCATCAGAAACAAAGTATTCCTGAACAAATTCTCTCGCCAGTTCTATATTTTCTTCCAAGGAAAATTCATTTTGCAAAGCCATGTCAAAGCTGTAAGCAAGCTGTGCATTGTAATTCTTTTCTACCTGTTCCACCTCATTCCATAATGTAGACCTGTCAAAAAATCTTTTTGGTGCGTGTTCCGGCAGAATAATCTCTGTCAGAATGACACCACCTTTCTTGGTGTAATCGTGAGTTTCACCATCCCAGAGATTGTGTAGTTTTTCCCCTGCACGATATGCCGCACTGGCAACAGCAGTTCTTCCTTCGCTTCGTTTGATTTGAGTTACATGAAAGTGATATAAAGCCATTATTCACCACCTCCTGTTTCGTGTCGCTGTATAGCTTGTAACACTAACTCTTGCACCTCTGGTAAAGCGAAGACCTGTTCCATCAATGAGTAGAACTCTATTCTTGTTAAAGAATCTGCTTCTTTTGAAATGCTTTGGATAGCACCTCCCATATTGCAAAGATGATGTGTTCGCTGCTTATCCGCTTTCTTCTCAAGATGCTTCCTGCGATTTTCCAAAAGCTGAATCTTGTGTTGATACTGCTGAACCTTTAATTCAGCTTCTTCTTTTTGTTTCAAAATGGATTCTCTTTTATTTTCCATTTCCTTATCCTCCTGTGAGTATTCATCCTTGCCACACAAGCAAGGTATGTAAAATGAGATAGGCATCAGCCGCAAGAGTTACCTCTTGACCGGAATGAAATTCCGTAATATGTGAATGTGTTCAGACACAGGATCATCTACTTTCGAAGAACGCACATACCGTAATGAAATAACCGGTATAGAAGTGCGCCCTTAGTTCCTAAGGGAAATTTCTTGTTTACAGTTTCAGCTTAATTCTTTCACCATCAATTTTTTAGGGTATGCAATGTCACAAACCGGACATCTCATGTCATTTCTGATTTTATCACCCTTTTTGAGTTGCTTTTATTGCCTGATTGGTAGAGCTTTCTTTGATATTCATATCGCCAGCATCAAAGTTTTCTTTTTACCACCCATTGGGTTGGATTCCTAAAAATCAGCATGTTGTATAAACTTTCTAATTTAGCTTGATAATCCTGTAATAAATTGTAATACCATGTTTTGCTTGTTACGACAGTCCAGCAGGACACCTTTGTTGACTAATAGGACACTTGCCGTCGTTACTATATCTTATCCGAGCAAGCGATACAGATCGATTGACTGGTAGACCGCAAATTGCTGCCTGTTAGACCGCACTTTGATATCTAACCAATTACACCTCTGTATAATTTAATTTTAATAACACCTTAATTTGTGAAACAGAGCGCAATCCGGTGGATTATCCACCGCAATACGGCGGATTTCATCAAATTACTCTCTGTTTCAATTTTCTCATATGCTAAATATGCGTACCACTTCCAAATAGTCAGGGTTACTATGACAGGTTGTCAGAGAATATGGCAAAAGAAAAAGCACTCAACTGTTAAGTTGAATGCTTTCGCTGAATCATTATTTTATTGTGTATTAACTTTTCAAAAGGTAATAAGCGATGTTTTTAAGTTAAATGCTCACCAACCTTTTTGATTATTTACGTGCATAAACACACGCAAATTCGGTCGTAAAATTTTACGATTGCTTTAATTTCAATTGTAAAAATGGGTGCATTTATCCTTACAACACTCCCAAGGTCGTCTATTCGTCATACTATATCCATTCCCAATTTTTGTGCAGATGCACACTTTTAAGGAATAGCTGATACAAATCGAACTGAAAACAACCGCTTAGGAGGCGTGTGCTCTATCCAGCTGAGCTATATGGACGTGTCTGATATATGATTATAGCCCGACCAAAGTCGAACTGCAATCCCTTATTTAGTTTTTTTGAGGTGACCGTTGTAACGCAACCTTAGGAGCTGACCGTTGTTTTCGTATAAGACATTACGTGACATCTTTATGTACCGTAGAAAATCCATTGTATGATTGGTGAGCCGCACACAAGTGATTGTCATTAAAGACAACAATTCGTGCTATCATTTAAATTCAGCGAGGCTATGCTCACCAAATTCAGTACCGAAAACTGGCATGCGCTGGTAGATTATGCCACCGTCTACAGCGCAGACGATATCTGTATCACCTTCAAGCACGGCCAGGAAATAAAGGCATAAGAACACTCCCCACCATTGGATCGATCCAGTGATGGGGAGTTCGTCGTTATACTGTAAGTTCAAGTGTTCCTTCTAAATTCCCATCAGAGCTGCTTGATTTTACAAAATATTTCATCTGTATGGTTTCTTTTAACGGCCTCAAGATGATTGTATGTGGTAGCCATTTAGCTTCTTGCGCATGTAGCGACGGAATGTGAAATGAAAATACTGTAGGACTTCCATCTTCAGGAGACGCAATATATCTTGACAACTCTCGAACATAATCCTCGGTTGAATAACTCGGTTGACCATTAATGCCGCCTCGAAACATTGCATTCATATCACTTTGCTGGTCTTCTATGCTCCAAAATCTGTCGTCGATGGTACTTTTTATATCTACAGTATTGTTTTGCCCAAGAATCAACTCAACAAGTCCATCTTCATAGACATGTCCTTCAATTCCTTTTAATTCATCACAAATTAGTTCTGCAGTTGGATATACGACTTCCGCTGTAGAGTCATCAATTTGGATTGAAATATGGATATCGCTATCTGAGACAGATGATTCATTTTTTGCAACAAGTGGAATAAGAATCAACCCGTCAAAGGTCTTTCTATATGCCTCAAGCATTTGAATTCTTCCTATTGTCGTCCTAAACTCTATATAATCGTCGTATTTTTTTGTTTCTCCATCTGTTCCATCATAATCACCGCCGAATCCGGGAACCATACTGATTTTCCGTTTCAAACCACCAAAATTAAAGAACTCAGCACCTACTTCGATAGCAAAGTAGTTTTTTATATCTTCTATCGTCTCAGTCTGCTCCTCTTCTTTTATTACAACCGGATTCCATTTATTAAAATTTATCAAACTCACACTTGAAACAGGTGTAAGTTCTATACCATCTTTTGTAATAATCTTTTCTTTTTGAATACCATTTTCTTCCGACTTATCTTCTTCAATCTCTGGAAGTTCTTCTGGGCTCCTAACTTTCGCAGATTGGATGTTTTCGAGCAATATGCGAGCCGTATCAAGCAATGTATCCAGCATCGTTTTTGCTGGTCCAGACTCGTAGACATTATAGGGAATCAAGTTCTTAACAACTGTCCTATCTTCGTGATTCCAGCTACCTACACATATATTAGAAAACTGCGGGCGCACTCTTTTTCCATTTTCCATTACATTCATCACAGTACTTGCAATAATGTCTCTCAGTTCTTTACGAACAACTGCTTTTGATTTATCCTTCAAAGAGAAGTGTGTAAGTCTGTGATGTTCGATGTCAAACGGAATTTCTCCATCGTGATTATAGTCATCATTCATGATGCATATAATATTTTCCCATCCGACAACCTGCGTGGCATATCCTAATTCGATCATTACATTTGCATTCGGGGTTGCCTTTATTCTTTTAGGCTTTTCTTCATCAGTACCTTCGTCTTCACCAGCTTTTTCAACCGGATGATATGTAGTCACCGCAGATACATCAGCTACAAAAACATCACACTCATCAATTTTAGAAAAAATTGTTTGTACTATATCTGGCGATCCAAATTCACCTTTTGTATCACGGTCTGCGTGTACTGTTGCTGTACCTCTCAGACTTTTAACTGCAGCATCGATACTATCGCCAATAAGTCCTCTTGTGTCACCATTTGGCAAATCTGATTGCCACGAATAGAAAATCGTATATGTTGAATCGGACATTATTATCACTCCTTATTCTGCATCCGGGCCAATGTCTCCAGTATATGTTCTCCGATGGCTTCCGGATCATTTTTACATGCATTACAGATGAGCCTAAGTCCATCTGGTGTTAATATTCTACCATTATTTCTATCGCTACACAATCTCTGGTAATCTTCTAACCGTTTCTTTGTGATTGTAGGCATCTCATATCCTATTGTATATAAAAACAGCCAGTTTTCTGCAAAACCGACCCCTTGTGCCTATGTCGCATTTCTTTGTATTAAATAACAAGTTTTAATTTCATTCACCAGCACATGGGGCACTGCTCATACCTTGGACAATGCCTTTTACAATCCATCTCTTATATTGCTCGATCAATAATCTCCATTTCATACTTGCTCATATATGGACGAATATTTTCTCGATGTTTAACTATTATTTTTATTGCCATGTCTTCAGAGATTTTATTCACGTCGACTTTATGCATTTTCAAAATTATCTGAAGTTTCTGTACAGCTGATTGAGGTATTCCATATTCAAGTAAAATTCTTAGACTTGACTGAACAAACTCGTTCTCTATCATTTCAGCTATATAAGAATAATCTCCAGAAGGTAACCCCAATTTTTGTGTAGCATATTTTTGTAAAGAATCAACTACATTAATCCATTTTGGAGCTCTATATTGTAACCAATTCTTTTGTAAAGCGAAGATTTTTTCTATTATATGATCTGTCTTAGCTTGCATTTCTACTGGAAATTTCCCAAACATATCATCTACAGAAATAAAATCAATCTCTTTTTCTTCTGCCAATTTCTTTGCTCGGTACTCGATATCTTTTTCTATCATTTGATTTGCTGTAGTTTGATAACAACTTCCAACTATTTTATTTACAACCCAACCTTTAGGATCAAATGATTTTCGTTCTTCTTCTGTAGATAATGTCTCCCAACATAATTCAAAAATATATGATAAACGATCATATAATTTCGCATCAATTCTATTCCATATAATCATTTCTCGGCGCAATGGAACAGATAAATCTATAAATAAACGCTCTAATATTCTCTCTTGCCCTTCAATCGTAACACCATTACGTACCAAAATGTCTTGTAGCTCTGGATCTTTCGACTTAAACTCTGCATAACGAACTAAGTTATCATTAATATCTTTAACTTCATTCTCTTCCAGATTTACTAAAATCTCAGAAGATACAGGATCTTGTTCAAAAAACGGAAAATCAACTTCAGTACTCTCCAATTTAGGCGGTTTATGTAGATTGATAATTCTTCCAACATAATGCTCCATCATTCTTCCGGCACGCCCTTTTATATTGGAATAATCAAAATAATCAATTTTTCTTGAACCGATTTTGTTATCATAAAATACTACATTCTTGGCACTGGTATTAACCCCTTCAATAATAGTATTGGTACAGAACAGATACTTAATTTTTTTCTGGTTAAAATATTGGATTACGGAAGAAGTAATATGTTTTGGCATGGCTCCGTCATGTACAGCAATTTCATACTGTAAACAGCGAGATAAAGACCATCTATATGAAAGGTTGTCACTTATCCATTCTACTAATGGCAAATCTTCTATAGCATTCTCCCCTTTACTGCATAAATGAGCACAATAAGAAAATGCCAATTTTCTTGCTGCAGCCGGAGATGCACAATATATCAAAGTTTGCTCACTTATTGAATCAAGAATATTAAATACGTCTTCTTCAGAAACCTTTCCGCCTCTTTGTGTTTTGACTTCTTCGTACTTATCATCATTTTCGGTTAAAACCATAGAAAACGCTGTTTTATAAAATACTGCATTATATTTTTCAACAAATCCATCTGGAATCGAATCAATATTAGGACCAAGCATATAAAACCTGCAATCCGGATTCTTCATCAAGCGTACGAATGCAATGTTTAAAATGCTACTTCTGTTATCTCCTCTCTTATCGCTCAATTTGTAAAACTCATCTAAGATAAGTAATTGAATCGGCGGCATATCAGGATATTCCAAAACTCTTTCCGCTGTAAGAAGAAAGATGTTTCCTTTATCCTCCGAATATGATTGTGTTGTTTTTACAATGATCTTATATTTGTCTGAATATGCTTTCAACTTTCTTCTCGTTTCATCAAGAAGAGCTAAAGTTGGTTGGATTATAACTATATTTTTATACTCTCCACTTGCAACAATTTCTTCAATCAGCATGCTTTTCCCAAAGCTCGTAGGTGCACTTACAATCACATTAACATGATTTTTTATAAGTTCATCAATTTTCTTCTGTTCTGAATGAAAATATCTGTTTTCCAAATTGTTTGACTGATGATAAGACATTCGAATCTCATCGCTAAAATCAGCAAGCTTTAATCCCAATTTATGAATATATGGATAAAAACCAGCCGAAGAAACAAGATCTGTGAAAATATTCTTATAGCTATCTGAGATATTATTCCAATTATCTAATACTCTGATAATTAATTCTCTACCATCAGACTGCTTACTTTCATCATTAGTATTAAGCAAACGGCTAATCTCTATAGACAGTTCAAAACATTCATCATCCATAATTTTTTGATGATTTATTAATTTATCTATTAATTCCTGTCGCATATACATCTCCTATATATTTTGCATGCTATAGATTTTCGAAAGCATTCCAGAAACAATTTTGTCCTTTGATTCCACCGGCAATAGAATTAGTAACGTTTGTACTCGCTCTTTATTGGTAAACGTGTTATTCTCATCAAAATATTTTTTTAGTTCAGATACATGTTCCAAATATATCGTATCAACGTCTATTCCTGCATTAATTGCAGCTATAATCTCATCAGCCACAGTATCTTCATAGATACATAATAATGGAATAATTATCATATCCAACTTGTCTGCCAAACGTGTAGTTTCATTTAGTTTTTGAATCCATTCTTCTCTAAGTTCATTATTATGTATTAAAGCACGACTAATAATAACGAATTGCTCTTTTAAATAATCATGCTTAAAATGTGTATTTAAATCATCAATAAGAGCTTTTATCCCTCGTTTACCGTTATTGTAAAATTTAGTCTCTCCAAGCCACAATTTATTATCATTAACAGATACATGTACTGCATCAAAACCATGTGCTTCGTGAGAATAGGAATCTTTAAAATATATTTTTGATACTAAAGATATGGTATTTTTAAATTCCCTGAGCAAGAAATGCAAAATCAGTTCACTAAAAATCCCTTTCGAATTATATATTTTAAGCACTTCTGGATCCCAATTTTGATATGGAGTCTCCTCATCCAGATAATGCTTTATCTCATCAATCTTTTTGATTTTGATAACACTTTTTGCAGCTTCACGTAAATATGGAATTAATTTTACAGGATTCGATGGTATTGGGTCCTGTCCCATTGCATACTCGGGCAAATAATTCATAACAGATTCAATAAAGTCATCATCCATATATGAATATTTACCCTCATCGGTCAAATCGTAATTTATCAGCATCCCATTAATATCTTCTTGCTGTAGTTTAATGGCTACAACTTTGTTGCTATCATATCTATTTTCAACTTTCATATGCAATCCTCATTAATACATCTTATCCCATAATATAAATTCTGGCTGTAAAAAATATTATTCTTTTTTACCATACGGAACCGATTCTTCAGCCACCATGCTATATGTTACCTGCTGCTCATAAACAAAATGTCTATGCTCCTGAATAGACACAACATTACTACTCATATCATTATTATCTGTCCACAATTCGCACTGTGTCATCACGGTCTGAACGGCATCGTCCATGCCCTCTGGCGGATATTTATGTTTTTTAAGAAGCCTCTTAATCAGAGTACGCATTTTAGCACGAGCGGTTTCTTTGCGCTGCCAGTCAATCGTTTTATTCTTACGAAGTGTTTCTGCCAGTTCCTTAGTAATAGCAATCAGTTCTTCATTTTCATAGAAGTCTTTGATTGCCTGCGGTTTAGTCAAAGCATCATAGAAAGCAAGTTCGTCTGCAGTCAAACCAAGTTTTTCACCCTCCTTGTGGGCATCAGCCAGCTGCTTTGCAAGTTTTAGCATTTCTGCGATGACTTCTTCATTCGTGAGCATACCATTCAGATATGCGTTTACAGCTCTCTGCATGATCTCGCTGAACTTTTCAGATTTAACCACATTTGTTCTTCGATATATAGACACCTGTTCAGCAATCAGCTTCTTCAACAGTTCGATAGCCAAGTTCTTTTCTTTCATCTTGCCAACTTCTTCAAGGAACTTTGGATCAAACAGCGAAAACTCTTCCTTAACATCAGAGAACAGATTGATAACACCATCACTCTTGATGCTCTGCTTCAGGAGTTCGTTAATTCGAGCGTTCATCTCAGGCAGAGAAATTTTCTTTCCTGTGCCGGCATTCGTAAGACGAACAACCAGAACACGAACAGATTCAAAAAATGCTGCTTCAAAACGATCAGCTTCACATACCAGAGAGGAACAGAGGGAAAGAGCTTGGTGAAGCATAAGTGCTTCTTTGATGAAAGCATCTTTTTCCTGTTCTTTTTCACGGGCAATGATATAGTTCACAGCACCGCTGATTGTCTTTGCTCTTTCCAGATCTGTGCCAGTTGTGAACTTGGTGTAGTCGAAACCATGGAACATATCACGACATACACTGAGTTTTTCAAGGAACTTCGGATATGCGACCTTGGCAACATCCGTGTCGCCATAATTCTTCTTATCACGGGTAGTGTAGTCATTCATGGCCTGCTTCAACGCAGCAGCAATGCCTACATAGTCAACTACAAGTCCACCTTCCTTGTCACGGAATACACGGTTTACACGGGCGATAGCCTGCATCAGATTGTAGCCACTCATAGGCTTGTATACATACATGGTAGCCAGAGAAGGAACATCGAAGCCGGTCAGCCACATATCAACAACAATGGCAATTTTCATAGGACTGTTGTTGTCCTTGAACTTCTTTGCTAATTCATCTTTGTGGCGTTTATTGCCGATAATATCATGCCATTCCTCAGGGTCATTGTTGCCGCCTGTCATTACAATGCCCACTTTTTCTGTCCAGGCAGGGCGAAGCTCCAGAATACGCTTATAAATCTTCATGGCAATCGGGCGAGAATAAGCCACGATCATTGCTTTACCTGTAAGCAAACCTTCACGATAATTCTCATAGTGGTCAAGAATATCAGAGACCAGAGAATTGATGGTGTTGTCGTTTCCCAGAACAGCTTCCATCTGACCAAGGGTACGTTTGCTCTTTTCGATAACATCTGGATCAGCATTATGAGCCATGATTTCATACTCAGTATCAATCAGGCGCAACGTTGCTTCATCCAGATTAAGTTTAATTACACGGCTTTCGTAGTAAACCGGACGAGTTGCACCATCTTCTACAGCCTGGGTCATATCATAGATGTCGATATAATCGCCGAACACTTCACGAGTGCTGCGATCTCTGGAGGAAATTGGAGTACCAGTAAAGCCGATATATGTAGCGTTAGGCAAGCTGTTACGGATAATACGAGCTGTACCTACGACACGCTTTGCAATTTCTTCGCCATCTTCATTCTTGGTCATTTTGATTTTTTCAGTCAAACCATACTGACCACGATGGGCTTCATCAGCCATAACCACGATGTTTCTGCGTTCAGAAAGTGCTTCGTGAGATTCCTCAAACTTCTGCATCGTCGTAAAGATAATACCGTTTGCCTGACGACCTGCAAGAAGATCACGCAGATTCTCTCTGCTCTGAGCGTGCATCGGATCTTGACGCAAAAAGTCTTTGCACTTTGCAAACTGTCCAAATAGCTGATCGTCCAAGTCATTTCTGTCTGTGAGCACAACGATGGTAGGACTATCTAATGCTTCCTGAAGAAGATGTGCATAGAAAACCATGGACAGAGATTTGCCACTGCCCTGAGTATGCCAGAACACGCCACCTTTACCGTCGGTAACGGTAGCTTTCTTGGTAGACTCAACTGCTTTTCTTACGGCAAAATACTGATGATAGCCAGCCAGAATCTTAAAGGTATTCACGCCCTCGTTTGAGAAGCAGATAAAATTCTTTATCAGGTCAAGCAGACGCTCTTTCTGGAACATACCTTCAAAGAAAGTATCAAACTGAGCGTACTGCGTATTTTCATAACTGCCATCGACGGTTTTCCATTCCATGAAACGATCTTCACCGGAAGTGATCGTACCGGCTTTAGAAGTCATCTGGTCACTCATAACGCAGATGGCATTGTAAACGAACATGGAAGGGATCTCCTTCATGTAGTTGCGAAGCTGACGGTATGCGTCAGACGCATCCGTTTCTTCTCTGGAAGGAGATTTCAACTCAACAATAACTACCGGAATACCATTTAGGAAAAGTAGAATATCCGGTCGCTTATTGCTGTTTTCGATGAAAGTCCATTGGTTCGCTACGATAAAGGAGTTGTTATCAGGGTTCTTATAATCAACGAGATAGACGATGGCGGAGCGTTCCTCGCCTTTCTCAAAATAGCGCACAGGAATACCGTTCTGGAGGTAGTCCATGAACACGGCATTTTTCTGTACAAGCTCACCGTTCTCAATATTCTTCAGCTTGAAAAGGGCATCGGAAATAGCGTCCTCTGGCAGAGAACGGTTCAGACGATGAAGTGATGTGATAAGTTCTTCCTCATAAAGAGGATTATAGAAATCACGCTCCACATCGGGTCCATATGCATATCTATATCCTAAATCATTCTTAAATAATTCTATAACAGAATTTTCATAATCAGCTTCTGAAAAAGTTGTCAACATATTATTCACCGCCCTTATACTTTGCTGCTATAAAAGCCTTCACTTCATCATTAAGTACCGCCATAATTTCATTTGCTTTACTTTTCGATTCTTCTCTATTTTTATTTTTAACAAAATAGTATCCTGTAATTGAATTTTTAATCCTGCTTCCACTACTGCTTCTCTTATACCAATCAACGTCAAAATTTGATTCTATCAATCTCTTAATTTCTTTAATATCTTCTTTATCTACGATACCGCAAAGTTTCATTTCCAAAACATCAATAACATATTGATTGAGTTCACCATCATCAATGTAAACATCTGATTTCGTTACTACATGATTATCTTCATATTTAGAAAACTCTGTAACAGATTGAGTGAAGTCAGCATTTGCATATCTAATATAGTTTAATTGGTGTTCTAATTCTGGAAACAATGTTGCTTCATTGATATTATACAAGTCTAACTCTTTAAGAATCGATTCTTTATTTTCACCTTTTATGTAAAAATACTTGGAAGCAAATTCATCTCTCAAATTATTTTTGCTTTTGGTAATCACACCATCTTTTACATTTGCCCCAATGTTTACAGAAAACATACTTGCCAATAAAAACACACCATTTTGCCTTTGTAATCTCTCATTAGTATAAGTAGGTACAACCATATAGTTTCTTTGAATAATTTTAATGAACTCACCCACATATTCTTTTTTTAACCAACGAGCTTTTGTTTCTTCATTTATAAGGTTGTCCATCCTTAATTTATCTAACACTGTACCTATAGTATTTTCTTTACTAAGATCATAACTGGCCAATGCTGTCACAATTTTTATCTCTTTATCAACAGACTGTGATGGGTAATAATTGTTTGTGTAATAAACAACTCCATACGGCTCTTGTTCTACCGGATCATCTTCCGTTTCATATTTTTCCTGTCCATGAATTTTGCAAGCAAAATATAATGCAACTAACGGATTTGTTGTCAAATCCAATAATCGTGTACACATTCCATAGTGCTGATATTTTGTCATTACATCAAACAATGAGTCGAAGCCTTTAAATTCCATTGGTATTTTTTGTAATGGAATCTGCATTAATTTATGTTCAATGCTCAACATATCATTTCTGAAAATACTTGGTTCTATATCCCAGAATTCTACTTCTTGACCTCTAAAGTACAATTCTGTAGATGTACCATCTGCAGATTCTCTCAATTCTTTTATCGCTTTTATAAACGAGCTTACAGAATCTATTTCTATCAAATTATCTGTCTCTAACTCCTTGTACATTTAAATATTTCTCCTTTGTATTTTCAGTGTAAACGAAAATTTAGCAGCTTAAAGCTGAATTTCGGATAGATCAATTTCGCCTGC
>OLRL01000303.1_pt1 | contig 40939 bp, 44 predicted proteins | sample 1643201 | NCBI WGS metagenome assembly OLRL01 (sample SAMEA3136649, study PRJEB25190) | human gut metagenome | biome: human gut; feature: human-associated habitat; material: faeces | place: Austria | collected 2013
GTAGAACACTAGCCTTCCAAGCTAGATACGTGGGTTCGATTCCCATCACCCGCTTTTTTCATACAATTTTTAAGAAAATATTTCGACTCCCTATTAATCGAGTAGGAGGGAGTGATTAACTCCCGTCCTCTCACAGCACCGGGACATACGGTTCACGTATCCGGCGCTTTCAATAGTTGACGTGCAGAGACTGATAGGCTGCGGCTAAATCATAAAAGCCCCAGTTTATCAGTCTTTCTTTTGTTAATGCTCTTTGTAACACTCCGCTTCCTGCCATTCGCCAATACGCTTTCCGACTATGTGCGCCTTCACAAGCGACCCACTCTGGCATTCCCAAACCTATTAGTTTTCGTTTACGGGTCTTTGGCAGTTTCCACTGCTTCCAGATACACATCCGTATCCGGCGGTACAGCCACCCATTCAGGCTCTCGATGTTGTTCTTCATCTCCGCTATCCCATAGTAATTCAGCCATCCTCGCATATATACTTTTATCTTCTCCATTGTTCGGACAATACTCCCGCACCTGCTTCGGGAAGTGAGCTGACGCAGTTTATCCTTGGCTTTCTTCCATGTCTTTCCATGGACACGGATGTAGGTTCCTTTTCCGTTCTTCCCAAAACAGAAGTCAAGGAACTTAAAATTTCGGATTGCGAATACGCTGACCGTCCGACTCTTTTCCCGGTTCACTCTCAGCTTCAGCGTCTCCTCCAGATATTTTGTACTGCTCTCCAGCAGACGTTCTGCCGCCCGTTCACTCTTCGCCAGCAGTACGATATCATCTGCATAGCGGATACACGGTACACCCCGTTTGTGGAACTCCCAGTCGAATTCATTCAGATACACATTTGCTAAGAGTGGGGATAGATTCCCTCCCTGCGGGGAGCCTTCTTCTGTCTCTGTTTCAACACCGTTTTCCATCACTCCGCCTTTCAGGTATCGCTTTACCATCTGTATGACCCTCTCGTCTTTTACCTGCTTTCTCAGCTGATTCAGCAGGATGGTGTGATTCAGCGTATCGAAGTACTTTGACAGGTCAAGGACAACTGCTCTTGTATAGCCCTGGTCGATGTACTCTTTTATCCTGAAAATGGCGTCTTTTGCCCCTCGCCTCGGACGATAGCCAAAGCTGTCATCCGAAAACAACGGCTCATAGATTGGCATGAGCTGTTGGAGCATTGCCTGTTGGATGATGCGGTCGATGACGGTCGGTATACCGAGTTTTCGTATTTCTCCGTCCGGCTTCGGGATTTCCACCCGTCTGACAGGAGATGGGGTGTATTTCCCTCTTCGTATTCTCTCTGTCAGTTCACGGTTGTGTTCCTTTAGCCATGGCAGTGCCGCTTCGATAGTCATTCCGTCGATTCCCGGCGCTCCTTTGTTTGCCTTCACTCTTTTGTAAGCTCTGTTTAGATTATCCTTATCCAGTATCTTACCTAAGATGTCCGGCTCTGCACTGTCCCTTTCCTTCCATATCCGGTTGAATGAGCGGTGCGCTCTCACATACCCTTTGCGTTCCGCGCTATCTCTTTGCGAGCAGCTTTCCTTGTTTTCTGTACCCATCTGCCCATTCCTCCTTTCCCTGTCGTACTAAGGACTCTTATTGATTCGGTCCTTCACTGAAAAAAACTTTCAGCTAATATGACCTCTGCTGACTTCTGCACGTTCAGCGTTATCTTTCGATAGCGGTTACTCTTTTCAGAGCGTATCGTACAGATCTCCCTGGGTACCACACATTTCTTTTCCTCCATCTATCTGTCGCATTTACTGCACATGATTCCGTGTAGTTATCGGGCTTCATCTTGTCTAGCAGACTTACCCTCATGTACAGCCTTATATGCGATTTCTGTCCGTCAGACCAGAGGTTTGCCCGTGGGCTAGTAGGTTTCCCACATCTGGCTTCCTTCAGATTCCACCTCACGGTGGACACCCTTGCCTTCGGCTATATCCTTCCCACTACCGGGCGGATTTGGGACTTGCACCCTTAAGAAACGTGCGCCGCCAGGCGCACTAGAAAAAGAGCAATGAGAAACTGTTTTTCTGATCATTTTCTCCATTGCTCTTTCCATTTCTTTTTATTATACAGATTTTTCTGCTGCTCTTACTACATGTTTTGCCAACACAGAAGTTGTAATACTTCCGACGCCTCTTGGTACCGGACTGATATAAGTTGTTTTGGATTCTACGCGTTCAAAGTCAACATCTCCACATAAATTTCCCTCTTCATCAACATTGATTCCGACATCAACAACAACTGCACCTTCTCCGACCATATCTTCCTTGATCATTCTTGCTTTTCCCGCCGCCGCTATGAGTATTTCTGCATCACGACATGTTTTTGCAAGCTCAACCGTTTTCGTATGGCACAAAGTTACTGTTGCATTTTTCTTAAGAAGCATCATGGAAAGTGGCTTTCCTACTACCATACTTCGACCTACAACTGTAACCCGTTTGCCAGTAAGATCAATTTGATAATACTCCAGCATATCCATGACTGCCTCCGCCGTACATGGCGCGTATCCGCTTTCGTCTCCAGCGAATACTTTTGCCACATTAATCGGACTCATACAATCCATATCTTTTTCCGGATTCAAGATTTTTTTAATCGGCTCTTCATTCAAATGCTTTGGCAATGGACGGAACAAAAGAATTCCGTGAACCGTTGGATCTTCGTTTATTTTCTGAAATTTTGCTTCAAATTCCTCTTGAGCTATATTTTCTGAAAGTTCCAGCACCCGACATTCAATCCCTATCGATTCCATTCTTTTTTTTGCTCCCCGTTCATAGGACAAATCATCCGGTCTGTTTCCTACTCTTACGATTGCAAGACAAGGAGTAATCCCTTTCTCTTTCAAATGCTCCGTTCGAGCAATCAGATTTTCCTTCACCGCATTGGCTACGTCAATGCCTTTCATACATATACTCATTTTGTTCCTCCTACCGGATTTTTCCCAGCACACCGGCATAGACCTTTTCCTGTAATTTTCTGCCGGCATCTATCAACTGCTCTGCTTTTTCATTCAGCATTTCCGCTTTCTCACGATTCTTCATCATCTTTGTGTTAATAAAAATATTAAGAGAAGCGCCTTCCAAGGCAGCTCTTGCAAACAGAATACCAACTCCTACATCGCTCACGGCAAGCTTGCTGCCTTTTTCTCCAAGAACTTCCAAATTCTGCATTGCTTCATATACTGTTTCCATAATCTGAAGTGGAACAATGCTTGCATCATAAAGCACAACTTCCATCACGCGTTCTTTTTCCGCTTTTTGCTCATCTGTTTCTTTTGGAAGAGAATAGGCTTTTGCCAAAGGTTCAAAGCTCTCTGCATCTTGATCCGTCAATGATATAAGCTTGTCTCTCAATATTTCCAATTTTTCTCGAATTGCAAGTATCTCTTCTTCCACATCTGCATATTTCTTCTTCCCGATTGTTAGGTTTGTCACCATCATTCCAAGAGCCGCTGCAAAAGCGCCTACTGTTGCTGAAGCTCCACCGCCCCCAGGCACCGGTGCAGAAGACGACAATACATCAAGGAATTTTGTTGCTTTTTGTTCCAACATCATTTTTCAGTATTCCTTTCCTTCTTTATTTTTCCACAAATATAACACATTTAGATCTTTCTTTCAATCATACCGCTTTTCCCACCGGTCTTTTTTAGCAAATGGATTTCTTTTATTTCCATCATCTTATCCAATGCTTTGCACATATCATATACCGTCAAAAGCGCTACCGATACTCCGGTCAAAGCTTCCATTTCTACTCCTGTCTTCCCAGTCACCTTGACAGTACAAGTACAACCAATCTCCAATGTCTCCGGGTACATTTCAAATGTTATACTGCATTTGGTGATTGGAAGAACATGACACATTGGAATCAGGTCTGATGTTCGTTTTGCTCCCATAATCCCTGCCGTTGTTGCCACAGCAAGTACGTCTCCTTTTCCTACCGTCCCCTGTTCGATTGCTTCATATACTGCTGAATTTACTGCTATTTTCCCACATGCGACAGCTTCTCGAACCGTATCATTTTTTTCGGAAACATCTACCATACGCGCACGTCCTTCTCCGTCAAAATGTGTCAATTCCGTTGTCATATTACTACCTCCATTTTTCAATCTAGGATACTATGATTTTCAAATTATCTCCAACCTTTATTTCTCCACCATGGAGCACGATTGCAAACACCCCTTCTCTTGGCATGATACATTCCCCCATCTTTTGAAAAATTTCACATCCATGATGACATTCTTTTCCAATCTGAGTCAATTCCAACACTACGTCATTACATTGAAATCTTGTTCCAATCGGTAAGGCTTTGAAATCAATTCCTTCCACAACAAGATTTTCACCAAATGCTCCATCTTCTACTACCGCTCCCCTTGCTCGAAAGGCCTCAATTTTCTCATAAGATAACAAACTGACTTGCCGATGCCACTTCCCTGCATGCGCATCTCCTTCAATCCCATAGTCTTCGATAAATACTCCTCTTCCTATATTTGTTTTTTGAGTTCCCTTTTCCGGGCTGGTACAAACCGCGATTACTTTTCCCATTTTCTTATCCTCCGATTTCTGACATTGTTTTCTGCTCAAATCCTTGCCTGTCTGTTTGTTCAAACTGGTGACTGATCGGTTTCTGATAAATCTCTCGTTTCATAACTTCCGTAATTTCTTCCAGAGATGCTCCCTTTCTCAAAAGCTCTTTCAAATCCACTCCGCCTGCGTATTGTAAACATGGTTTTAGAAACCCTTCTGCTGTTAATCTGACTCTGTTACATTGGTTACAAAACTTATGCGACATCGCGCTAATAAATCCGATTTCTCCGCAAAACTTTGAAAAACGAACATATACTGCAGGACCATTTCCCAACCGGTTCTTAAGCATCTCCTCTTTACCAAATTCTCCTCTTAAAATCTCCAGGATATCTTCTTGTGTAAATCCAGCCGTAGTCTTGCCAAACCCAATCGGCATAGGTTCGATAAAGCGCACGGACACCGGTCTATTCTTAGCGAGCGCCGCCAATTCACAGAATTCCTCTTCTGTTGTATCTTTTAACAATACGCAGTTTATTTTTACTTTTACCTGTTTATAAAGCAACGCCGCTTCTATTCCTTCCAAAACCTGCGCCAATTCATCTCTTCTTGTAATTGTTTTATAATGTGCAGGACAAAGTGTATCCAAACTAATATTGATCGCTTGAATTCCGGCTTGTACTAATTCTTCCATCTGCTCTTTCAATAAACCCCCATTTGTAGTGAGTGTAATTTCTTCAATCCCTTTTATCTGATGGATTTTTCTGACAAGCTCTGCCAGATTTTTTCTAACAAGAGGTTCTCCTCCTGTGAGCTTGATTTTTGTAATTCCATTTTTTACGCCACATTGAACAATTTTTGTAATTTCATCAAACGTCAAAATATCTTGATGCCCTACTGATGTAATCCCATCTTCCGGCATACAATATGTACAGCGGAGATTACAGCGGTCCGTTACCGATATACGCATATAATTTATCGTTCTTCCATATTGATCTATCATCTTATTTCCTTTTTGTATCACACAAAAATCCATTACTGCATCCTTGATACAGCAATGGATCTCCTGCTTATTTTTCCTTATCGTTTGTATTTTCAGATTGTTCTTCTTTCGCTTCTACAAGTTTACAATTCTTCACTGTCCAGTTCAACACTTCATTTTGAAGAATTGCGTCTTTTACTTGATCTTCTCCAATCGTATCGATCAGAGTCTTTTTATCCGGATATCCATTGTCTGTTGCAAATTTCTCTACTGCTTTATCATATTCTTTCTTTTTAAGCTCCAGCCCTTCTTTTTCTGCAATGAGTTCAATCACTAAAGATTGTTTTAAATACTCTTTGGCCATCTCAGTAATCTGCTTTTTATAGTCTTCTTCCGTCATTCCGGTCTGCTCCAAATACTCCTCAAACTTTACTCCATAAGACTGTTCCATGATCATCTTCATCTGAGAATCTAACTCTTTTTCCTTCTTTTTCAATTCTTCTTCCGGATATTTTACGACTTCTGTATTTTTCATAAGTGCATTCCATGCATTCTCGCGAAGTGTTGCTTCTTCTGTCTGACGATTGCTGTCTTCCAATGTTTTTTTGATTTCTTTCTTATACTCTTCTACTGTTTTTGATGTCTTGGATAATTTTTTTACAAGATCATCTGTAAGTTCCGCATCCTCGCGTTCCTGAATAGAGTTAATCGTAATCGTAAAAATTACTTTTGCATTGGAAAGTTCCGGCTTAGCCTCTCCGCCATATCCTTCCGGGAATGTCAATTCTATATCGAATGTTTCATTGAGTTTATGTCCATAGATTCCTTCTTCAAATCCTGGTACATATGTCTCTCCATTTCCGATACTTAAACTTCCTTCATCAAAAACTTCCCCTGTTTCTTTTAATTTTCCTTTATAATCAAACTGTGCGATATCTCCTTCTTTTACCGGACGATCCGTCACTTCTTTTGTCTGTTCACTCAACACAGAATCGATGTAATTCTGCACATCGTCATCTGTCACCTCTGTGGAATCTACTTTTTCGACTTCAATCCCTTTGTACTGGGAGATTTTCACATACTTATTGGACAGCTCCTTTCCTCCACCGTTAGAACATCCTGCAGTAAATAACATACATCCTGCGAGAAGGAGTGCTGCCATACTTTTTTTCTTCATTTTCCTATTCTCCTTTCGAGATCTCATCACATTTCCAAACGCAAATTCATCTCTTCTCTCATTTATTTTCTTTGGATACTATATCATATCTCAAAGGAAAAGGAAAGGACTTGCGCGGAAAGAAAAACAATGGTACAATATTACAAGTGTAAAAACAATACATAGTATATTTTTCAGGAGGATTTTATCGTGAAAACATGGCAGATCGTACTCCTTGTGATTATCGCCGTTTTATTGATTGCTTTAGTCGTATTATATTTCCTAGGAAAGAAAGCTGAGAAAAAACAGGCAGAACAGCAGGAGAAGCTGGATGCAGTTGCACAAAATGTAACTATGCTCATCATCGACAAAAAAAGGATGAAGCTAAAAGAAGCTGGTTTTCCAGCAGTTGTAGTGGAGAATACTCCAAAATATCTTCGCCGTTCCAAAGTTCCTGTTGTAAAAGCAAAGGTTGGACCGAAGATTATGACTCTCATGTGCGAAGAATCTATTTTCCCATTGATTCCAATTAAAAAGGAAGTAAAAGCTGTTGTAAGCGGTATTTACATTACAAGCGTAAAAGGAATCCGTGGCGGTCTTGAAACTCCGCAAAAGAAAAAAGGATTTTTTGCAAGATTTAAAAAAGACAAAGATAATAAGTAAACACAATGGCATCGGATACCCGATGCCATTCTTATTTCTCTGCCTTTATACAGTCATACCAGCGCTTTTCGGCTGAATCGTAATCTCAATCTCACATTCAGCAATCGCTTCTTCATTCACTTCCAAATTATAATGAATGTTTACAAAAATTCGTTCCTCTTCTTCTACCACTTCCATATATTTTGTATGAATGCCCATCATAAGTTGTCCAAATGGAGTCTTATATCCTGTAAGATGTTTCTTACCTTGCTCAAATATCATATGGGTATTGGTGATTCCGTTCTTCATGATTTCAATCATATTTTTATCTGAAATCTTTATTTTATTTTTTGTAACTCCCGGTATACCCTCTGCCACTTCGTCATACAAGATATAATGTTTCCCATTTTTGCAGAAATAGCTAGCAGGAGTAACGACTTCAATTGGTCCATCTGTCAAATCTCCTTTTTCAATAGCATCTGTATGCATTCCTGCTATTGTAATCAATACATCTTTTGTCATCTTATCTCCTAGTATTCTTCTATATTAATATGTTCAATCCAATTGATGTTACATGGAAGGATTGAATTCGCAAAATTTTTAAATTTTACAGGAGCGTCACTCGAATAAAATTCATACCAAGCTTTCGTTCCGTCTTTTTTCTCCATCTCTTCCTCAGCCAACATTTTTTTCAAATCCATTGCTGTCTCATATGCCGGATTCACAATATGGATTTCTTCCCCCATATATTCATGGATATCAGATCGAAGAAGCGGGTAATGCGTACAACCGAGGATTAAAGTGTCAATTCCGGATTTTCTCATATCTTGAAGATAGATATCAATAATTTGACGCGTAACCTCATGTTTTGCAAAACCTTCTTCAATCAACGGTACAAAAAGAGGACAAGCTTTTCCGACTACCTCGACACTTGGATCTTCCTCCTGCATCAGTTTCGTGTACATTTCACTTTTAATGGTCGCTTCTGTACCAATGACCCCGATTTTTTTATTCCTTGTTTCTCTCACCGCAGCTCTCGCTCCCGGCACAACCACTCCAAGAATCGGAAGATTGGTTTCTTTTCTTACAATATCCAGCGCCAATGCACTTGCTGTATTGCATGCAATCACAATCGCTTTTACTTCTTTTGTCTGAAGAAAACGAATGATCTGCCTTGAGAAACGAATGATCGTATCTTTGGATTTACTTCCGTAAGGTACTCTTGCAGAATCCCCGAAATAGACTATATTTTCATTGGGAAGATGGCGCATGATTTCTCTCATAACAGTTAATCCGCCTACTCCCGAATCAAACACCCCGATTGGTGCATTATTATTGTTACACAAGATTCTAAATCTCCTTTCGCATTAGATCGATAAATCTTTTGCGATCTTATACTGATATTCTGGAATTACTTTTTTCATGCTTAATGCTTCATCAATATCAAAATCCAAGTATTCTCCATGCTTATAGCCTACTACACGATTTGTTTTTCCTTCACAAAGAAGTTCTACTGCTTTTGCTCCCATGATCGATGCATACACACGATCCTTGCAAGTTGGACTTCCGCCACGCTGCATGTGACCTAAAATCGTAGCTCGAGTTTCCATTCCGGTTGCTTCCTCAATTCTCTTTGCCATATTCATTGAGTCTCCGATTCCTTCTGCATTGATGATAATATAATGCTTTTTCCCGCGTTTTCTATTATCTAAAATATTCTGAATGATCTGTTCTTCATTGTAATCGTGTTCTTCCGGAAGAAGAATCTGTTCTGCACCATTGGCAATTCCGCACCATAATGCAAGATATCCTGCATCTCTTCCCATTACTTCGATAATACTGCATCTTTCATGAGAAGTAGAAGTATCACGTACTTTATCAATTGCTTCCATTGCAGTATTGACCGCTGTATCAAATCCGATCGTATACTCTGTACAATCAATATCAAGGTCAATGGTTCCCGGAATACCAATTGTATTGATCCCCAAATTGGATAATTTCTGAGCTCCTGCAAAAGATCCGTCTCCGCCGATCACTACAAGTCCTTCGATTCCGTATTTTTTTAAGATTCCAGCCGCTTTTCTCTGTCCTTCCTCTGTTCGCATTGCCTTACAGCGTGCTGTCTGCAGAATGGTTCCTCCTCGCTGAATGGTGTCGGACACATCTCTTGCATTCAGACTGATTATCTCTTCTTTTAAGAGTCCGTGATATCCTCTTCGAATTCCTTGCACATTCAGTCCTCTCGCAATTGCGGTTCTTACTACTGCACGAATAGCAGCATTCATCCCCGGTGCATCTCCACCGCTTGTCAATACTCCGATTGTCTTAATTTGGTTTTCCATCTTCTTCCTCCATCCACCTGATGAGATCAAGTTCTATTTTCTCTATGTACGTGTTTTATTTTAACCTAACTATACTTGTTTTTCAATGGATTTTTCCACTACTTTTACCCGTTTTTCTCCATAGCAATTGGTCAATCTGCCAAGCAAAATCTGGTCAATTCCTACATTTCGATTCATCGGAAGCCGTTTGATCGCCTTTTCCTCTTTACAGTAAATCACAACCGAATCCGGCCCTTCTGACGACTTTAACATTTGATAAAGATTCTGTTCCTCTTTTAAATATTCTGCTTTGTTCTCATATTGAATCCATAATTCTTTTTTTATTTCTTCAAAAGGTACAATATTTTCACAAATCAATTTGCTGGCGCTTTCATCTTCTTCGGACACGCGTCCTCTCACAAATATTTTACTGTCATCGTCCAAATACTGTTTATTCTTTTCGTAATCTTTCGGAAAAACAACTACTTCTACCGTTCCTAATAGATCTTCCAACGTCAAAAATGCCATGACTTTATTTGTCTTCGTATGCTTAATCGTCTTCGCTGCGATCAAGCCTCCCACGACTTCTCTTGAGCCATCTCTCACTTTAGAGTGTCCGGTTTCCTCGTCAGGTTGAAAGTCAAGCGTTGTTGCAGAAATACTTCTTCTCCATCTCTGCTCATATTCTTCCAATGGATGTCCGCTAACATACACTCCGAGCACTTCTTTTTCAAATGCAAATAAATTCGACTTCTCATATTCTCCTACATTCGGAAGAGGTATATCAAACTCTTGTTTTTCCTCCTCGCCGACAAGATCAAACAACGTCATTTGACCACTCATAGAATATTTCTTTTCCTGATTCACCTGTTCCAGAATTTGAATATAAATCATCATTTTCTGTTTTCTTGTTCCTGCAAGACTGTCCAACGCTCCTGATTTGATAAAATTCTCAATCGTTCGTTTGTTTACCTCTTTGGAACTCAGTCGTTCAATAAAATTCTTTAACGTCGTAAATGGTTCCCCTAATGTACGTTCTCGAATAATCGCTTCAATTACCGGACGACCGATACTCTTAATTGCTGCAAGTCCATAGCGAATTTTACCACCATCTACAGAAAAGTTTCCTTCTCCTTTATTAATATCCGGCGGTAAAATTTCAATTCCCATTTGACGGCAAGAATAAATATATTCCGATACTTTTCCCGGGTTGTCAATGACCGACGTCATGAGCGCCGCCATAAATTCTACCGGATAATAGTATTTTAAATAGGCTGTCTGATATGCCACAACTGCATAAGCTGCCGCATGAGATTTATTGAATGCGTACTTTGCAAAATCAATCATCTCATCATAGATTTTATTGGCGACACGTTCTGAAATTCCGTTGGCGATACAGCCCGGAACTCCTTCTTCTTCATTGCCGTAGACAAAATTCTGACGTTCCCGCTGCATCACATCGCCTTTTTTCTTGGACATAGCACGACGTACAAGATCGCTTCGCCCTAATGTATAGCCTGCCAGATCACGCACAATCTGCATAACCTGCTCCTGATAGACGATACAGCCATACGTCGGTTTTAAAATCGGCTCAAGCTGTGGACAATCGTAAGTAATGGCGCCTGTATTATTTTTCCCTTTGATATACTGTGGAATAAAATCCATAGGTCCCGGACGATACAGGGAAATTCCTGCTATGATATCTTCCAGATTCTGTGGTTTCAATTCTTTCATGAAGCTTTTCATTCCGCTGGATTCCAGCTGAAATACCCCATCTGTTCTTCCGGTTCCAATCGAATCCAATACGGCTTTATCATTATAATCAATGGCATGCATGTCAATGACTTTTCCCGTACTTTTTTCTGCCAGTTTTACTGCATTTTGGATCACGGTGAGCGTACGAAGTCCAAGGAAATCCATTTTCAAAAGTCCCAGTTCTTCCAATGTTGTCATTGTAAACTGTGTTGTGACCGCTCCGTCTGCCCCAAGAGATAGTGGAACATATTCATCTACCGATTTCTGACTGATCACAACTCCGGCAGCATGCATGGAAGTATGCCGCGGCAGACCTTCCAAGCGAAGGGACATATCAATCAATTCTTTTACCTGCGGATCATTTTCATATACCTTTTTCAATTCCGGATTGTTGAGTGCTTTGGTCAACGTAATATTCAGTTCTGTCGGTATCATTTTGGCAATACTATCCACAAATGCATACGGAAGATCCATTACCCGTCCCACATCACGGATTACACCACGGGCAGCCATCGTACCAAATGTGACAATCTGCACAACTCGGTCCGCTCCATATTTTCTCACAACATAGTCAATGACTTCCTGTCTTCTTTCGAAACAGAAATCAATATCAATATCGGGCATGGATACTCGTTCCGGATTCAAAAAACGTTCAAAAAGAAGCTGATATTTGATTGGATCGATATCTGTAATCCCAAGCGTATAGGATACGATACTTCCCGCTGCACTTCCTCGCCCCGGACCGACCATAATCTCATGATCCCTTGCATATTTGATAAAATCCCACACAATCAGGAAGTAATCCACATACCCCATCTTTTGTATGACACCCAATTCATATTCCAGGCGTTCTTTTAGTTCTTCCGTTACCGGTGTGTATCTTCTCTCTAGACCTTCAAAACAAAGTTTATTCAAATATTCCCATGACGTATAACCTTCCGGCACATCATACCTTGGAAGCTTCGTGACACCAAATTCTATCTCCACTTCACAGCGATCTGCAATTTTCTGCGTATTTTCAAGAGCCTGAAGTGCATAAGGGAATAGCGCAGCCATCTCTTCCGGAGACTTCACATAGTATTGTCCACCTTCATATCGCATACGATTCTCATCATCTAGTTTCTTTCCCGTCTGAATACAAAGAAGAATGTCATGCGGTTTTTCATCTTCTGCAAATGTATAATGAACATCATTCGTAGCAACCAGTTCAATGCCTGTATCTTGAGACAAACGTAGCAGTTGTTGGTTAACCATACCTTGCTCAGGGATTCCATGATCTTGCAGTTCTAAATAAAAGTGATCTTTTCCGAATATCTTTTCATAACGCTCTGCAGCTCTTTTTGCTTCTTCATACATACTTCTTGCCAGATTTCTCTGTACTTCTCCGGCAAGACAGGCGCTCAGCGCAATGATTCCTTCATGATATTCTTCCAACAATTCCAAATCTACACGAGGTTTATAATAATATCCTTCTACAAAACCTTTGGATACAATTTTTACAAGATTGGCATATCCTTTATTATTCTCTGCCAAAAGAACAAGATGATAATAGCGGTCTTCATTGATCCCTGCCTCTTTGTCAAACCGCGATCCTGGCGCTACATAGACTTCACACCCAAGAATCGGTTTGATCCCTACCTCTTTCGCCGCACGGTAAAAATCGATCACGCCGAACATGACACCGTGATCTGTAATCGCCGCACTATTCATTCCAAGTTCTTTCACTCTTGCAACATATTCTTTGATCTTATTCGAACCATCTAATAAACTGTATTCCGTATGAACATGTAAGTGTGCAAAATTCATAGTTATCCTCTATTTCTAATCGTAATCGTTTCATTTGTAATCGTGATTTTTCCTTCTTTTAATAATCGTCCGACTGCACGTTTGAACGCATTTTTACTCAATCCAAATTCTTTTTTGATCAATTCCGGATCTGCTTTATCCGTAAATGGAAGTGTTCCTCCATATTCTTCCATTCTCTTATAAATCAGGTTCGCATCCTGATCCATCTGCTCCGGAATCTTATTTCGAATACTCAAGTCTAATTTTCCATCTTCTTTTACAGCAGCAACACGCGCTTCGATCACTTGTCCCACTCGCAATTTCCCGTAAACTTCTTTTTTCGGAATCAATGCAGAATATAGATTATCTACAGCTACAAACACGCCAAATTCAGGACTCGTATCATAGATGATTCCTGTTACATGATTGTCTTTTTTATATGGAGAATCTTGACGAAGAAGTCCATATACTTTCATTGTTGCGCATAATCGTTCACTTTTATCAATATAAAGCGACACAAGATATTTGTCTCCTTTTTCCACACGAGCCGTCTGCTGACGAAATGGAAGGAACAGATCTTTTTCCAGTCCCCAATCCAAGAATGCTCCATATTTTCCGGTATCCGCAACTGTCAAAACCGCCAATTCTCCAAGTGTTACCTTTGGTTCATTTGTTGTTGCAATCAATCGATCCGAAGAATCCTTATATAAAAATACTTCCACCGGATCTCCGATCTCTACTCCTTCCGGCACCTGTTTTTTAGGAAGCAGTACTTTTTCTTCCTCATTTCCAAGGTACACCCCAAAGTCTACTTTCTTTACTACCATTAACATCTGTTTTTTTCCTAATTTCACCATGATTATTCTCCTGTAAATTCTACTGCAGCAAATAACTGCCCATCTTTATCACAAAGTTTCACTATCGTACTCTTCTCGTCTTCATGGATCATCGGATACATAATATCTCCGTATACTGCCGATTTCTTATATTCCACACGAATCTGTCCAAGAAACATCTCTTTCGGCAATAACTCTAATGCCATTTCTATGTATCTGCTGTTATTCACGTGTCCATTCGTATCAATTTGAGCTTTTCTAACCGGAAAAGACGGTCTTTCTTCCCACTCAGCCGGAAGCGCGAGTTTCCTCGGCGCATAGTCCATCTCGAGCTTTGGCTCTATCTGATATGCGGCAATCTCCTCTTCTGTCGGCTTGGTCGGACGTCCCTTTCCCATATCCATAAACACCCAAATGGAGTTGGCATAAGCAAGTATTTCACCCTTCTCATCCTTCAACACAAAATTTCTCGTACCATAAAGCCCATGAAATTCTGTTGGCCATGTACTTATTTCCACATACTCTCCGATCTTCGGATAACGTTTCACAACAATTTGCCAGGAAGAGAGAACCCAACCTCTCTTATGCGCTTCTAAAAATTCGATTCCCACTCCAATGTCTTCTGATTGAAACGTACTGCTATCTTGAAAATAATTCACGATTCCTGTCAAAGTCAAATGCTTCGTGTGATCTGTTTCACTATAACGTACCCTTTGCTTCATTGTATACATGCCTATTCCTCCTAGTCATCGTCCTTTCCAAAAAAGAACCATTTTATCTTAAATTTTGACGTTGCCGTCACCATTTCGTACTCCTCTTCTTCCAAAACTGTCTCCAATTCTTGTTTTCCTTCCTTTGGCACTACTGCATGTACCGAATCCCAAAAGCAAAGATTAGGGTACAGAACACACCACCAGTTTTTTCCTTTGGCGCTTCCGATTTCAATACGTAATGCTTCATACCAACCTGCCGGAAACATAACATCTCCGTACGTTTTATCCGGAAAATAGCTGGTTGTAAGTTCTGCTTTTACCGAATAGGTATATCCTTCTTCCCTGATAACTTCCTGCGCTACTTTTTCCAGCTCTCCCGCATGACTTCTCGTCCATGCTTTTGTCATCTCAACATTCTTCGCATTTGGAAGCTGTTCTTTCATGTAGGAAATTACCCGTTCCTTTACTTTCATTTTCAAGTTTTGGTCATTTTCTCTATCACTATTGGCAAGTACATGAAATCGAAGTACTTCCCCGGCAAGTTTATGCTGAACCTCTGACACTTTTGCTTCTACTTTCTGTATACGTTGTTCAACCAGCATTCCTGTAGATATTCCCGCGATCAACATAGCAATCGCCATACAAATACTTGTCCTTATATAACTTTTTTTCTTCCATTCTGTCATAGTATGTAATCCTCTCTTCCCAATATTCTTTCCTGTGAAAAAAGGATTACCGGAAATTCATCATTTATTCCGATTCTTTACTATTTTTTTGTACGGATTGAATCAATCACAGCCGCAACCTGATTGTCAATATGACGGCATACTACCTCAGCCGCTTCTTTTTTCTTACGCCTTTCAATATTTTGAATAATCTCCTGATGTTCCTCGATCAAAGTCGAATGGACTTCTTTCTTTTTCAAATGCTCGACACGATAGCGATACATCTGTTCTCTAAAATTATTCAAAAGCTGAATCAGACGTTCATTCCCTGTTGCCATAAAAATGACATCATGAAATTTTACATCTACCTCTGCAATTTTTGTTACATCATCAATTTTTAGGATTTCTTCAAATTCTTTTGCAGCTTCTTTCAATTCACGAATTTGCATTTTGGTCATTCGATCACATGCAAGGTTCACCGCAAGTTCTTCCAACGCTTTCCGTACTTCCAAAACATCACGCAGACTCTTTTCCGTAATATCCGCTACTTCAGCGCCTCTCCTTGGAATAACGATTACCAATCCTTCTAATTCTAACTTACGAATCGCCTCACGAATCGGCGTACGGCTTACACCGAGTTTATTTGCAAGCTGAATCTCCATCAAACGTTCTCCCGGCTTCAATTCTCCTCTTAAAATCGCCTGACGAAGTGTATTGAATACAACATCTCTAAGTGGCAGATATTCGTTCATATTCAATGTAAAGTTTGCTTCCATTCCCATTGTTATCTCCTTCTTGTATTATGAATATTGGTCACATAAATCTGTTTCGCCAATTTTTTCTCCTTAAGTACATTATACGCTTTTTTCGCGGTTCTCCGGTCCTCAAATATTCCAAATACAGTCGGTCCGCTTCCACTCATCATAGCGTTCAGCGCACCTTCCTGTTTCATCACCTGTTTGATGTTCTCTATTACCGGATATAAGTCAATTGTTACGCCTTCCAATACATTCCCCATCGAGGATGCAACTTCTGCAAGCTTCCCATTCTCCAATCCTAACATCAAACGATCAATATCCGGATGTTCCACATCCTTTAAAGCATCAAATTTCTCATATACAATTTTTGTGGATACACTGATCCCCGGCTTTGCGATCAAAACATAGCATTTCGGCATTGGAGGAAGAGGAGTCAAAATCTCCCCAATCCCTTCAGCCAAAACCGTTCCCCGCATAATACAATACGGTACGTCTGCTCCTAGTTTCACACCTCTGTCCTTCAACTGTTGCTCTGTAAGTCCAAGCCCGTACATCCGATTCATTCCAAACAATACAGCCGCCGCATTAGTGCTTCCCCCTGCCATTCCTGCAGCTACCGGAATATATTTTTTAAGTCGAATCCGAATTCCTTCTGTAATTCCAAATTCATCTTGTAATAATTTTGCCGCTTTGTATGCAATATTATTCTCATCTACAGGAAGATAGGAAAGATTCGTTTCCAAATGGATTCCCGGTTCTTTTGTTTTTTCAAGAATTACGTCATCATAAAGATGAATAGTCTGCATGACCATTCGAACATCATGATATCCATTTTCTCTTCTTCCAAGTACATCAAGACCTAAATTAATCTTCGCCAATGCCTTCAGTTCTAATTTATCCATAGTCCGCTCCTTTGTATCTTGTATACATTATACCTAGAGTATACTCATATTTTCTTGAAAAATCAATATCCGATCCCCTACTTTTATCACATCGGTTTCCATCCCATTTACTTCTTTCAATCGTTCTGTCGTTGTATGATAGCGTTTCGCAAGATCCCACAATTCCTCGCCGTCTTTTACCAGATATCCGATGATTCCGGGCGTTTTCTTATTTCCATCCAGAACAGGTTCTTCCAGAGAAAAATCTGTCATGATATCTTCATTCCATGGATGTTTGATCAAACTATGAAAAGCTAATATTGCTTTTACTTCTATATCTCCGCCTCCCAACAAAGATACCGCTAACTGTTCTAGTTCCGGTTGAATCTCATAGCGCGCATCCGAGGTAATTGTTTCACATTCCAACAAATAAGAGAATGGAATCATACCTTGCCATACAGCAAATGGAACTTCATTGCTTTCTTTCACATAAAGGAATCGAAGATGTAAGATTCCTTCTATTTGGACTCCGTCTGTCACAGTCTCCATCCGTTCTACCTGCACTCTTCCACTATTGCAGCAAATCTGCAGCACATCTTCCCGAAGTTCCGGCAAGGAAAGTTGTTCTGTCAATTTACATTTTGAGTGATTTTGAATAAGAAGTTTTTCAAGCGTTGCTTCTTGCCGTTCTATCTGACACTCCTTTTCTACAGAATACATATCTGCAAGTACTTCTACGGTCTCCTCCTCATAAACTGCTAACTGAAGCTGCAAGGTTCCTTCAATTCCGAGCGTCCTCATCTCACCATCTTCGTCCATTTTTACGTCTACATTGACATCATCCAAAGCTGCGCGGATGTGATGATACATCGAGGCGTCCACATTAGAGCACTCTACCCGCCCATTATAAGGAATGATCTGTTCTGTCCAATCTGTTTTCCCCTCCGGAGACTCATAGAGGCAAAAAACCATAAGTTCTCCCGAAATATTTATCTCATCTTCTCCAAGCTTTGTATCTAGCTTCCGACTCTCCACATCGCTCCATAAAAGTGTTCCTATATTTTCTCTTGTTCCGGATAATACAAGCTCCTCTTTGATACGGTATGTATCCTTCTTAAGCGTATGCAAAGTCAATACTTGCATACTCCGTTTCTTCTGATACAACGAAGCATCACCTTCCACATCAACCGGCAATGCAATATCTCGAATGATGTCTTTTCCAATTTCCACCTCTGCCATCGCTCTCAAACTAAGTTTTCTGGAATGGATCAAAGAAATAGAAAGTTCTACTGCTGCATGGAGCAAACTATACGGCTCTTCTCCTCCATCTTCTACATAAACCATTTCCTCAAATGGCAGTTTCCCTTCCAATGAAGCCAAATGTGGATCTCCGCTTTCTGTCACATAGAGAATCGCATAATATAGCTTCCCGCTTATTCGGACATAGTTTTCCATCCGCTGTAATTCTTCTACTGCCAGCTTTCCTTTTCCCATTACAATTCTTCCAATATCATCTTTGACATCCGGCACGTTCAGATCATCATCAATGTAAAATTGATCTGCCACCTTTTTCCCCATTACATTCGTATGTACCTGTTTCTTTACAAATTCCATCTAACTCCTCCTTCAAATCATACTATTCAAACACGACATTCTTTCCGACAGACGAAATCTTTACCACAATATATGGCTGCGTCTTTTCACGAATAATCTTTTCTTTCTTAGACGGTCCCAGTAACTCTGTACGAATACAAAGTGCATTTTCTGTCTCATAACACGCTTTTACCGCTACTTGATATCCGGTTGTATCCTTCTCTTCGTACCCTTTGGCAAGATAAAGAATCCCTTGATCTTCATAGGTCATTCGAAATTCTTCCTTCTTTCTTTCCTGAATCTGTTTCTGTAATTCCTCCGGTACGTCTTCCTCGCATAGTACTGTGTAATCCAGATCTCTCAATTTTTCTGTCTGTATCTTTTGCACGGAGCAAGCGGACATCGTCAGAACGATTCCAAGACATACCACACAAAACAGCCTCTTCTTCACAACATTTCCCCATACTCCGGTTTCCTTATATCCTATTATCATTCTTGTGTTTTTATGCTCGCTCTAGTATAATATTCCATGTAACTTATAAGAAGGAAGGTATAGACCTATGAAATTTAAAACAGCCGAAAATACTTACGAACCGGAACCGCGTGTATCCGGTATTTTACTACATCCAACTTCTTTTCCATCTCCTTACGGCATCGGCGACCTCGGGAAAGAAGCATACCAGTTTATCGATTTTTTGGAAAAAGCTGGTCAGCATCTATGGCAAGTTCTTCCACTTACTCCGACAGGATTTGGCGATTCTCCTTATCAGAGTTTTTCTGCTTTTGCGGGGCAACCGCTTTTGATCAGTCCTGATCACCTTGTAGAATTAGGACTTCTCGAAGAAAAAGATTTAACATCATGCCCTGTTACAGACACTGACCGAGTAGATTACGGTACGATCATCCCATGGAAGAATGTTATTTTAAAAAAGGCTTATGAAAACTATCGTCACACTTCAGATAAAATGCTTCTCGAAGAATATGATTCTTTCTATGAAAATAACCGTTTTTGGTTAGATGATTATGCACTTTTTATGGCATGCAAAGACGCACATAACGGTGCTCCGTGGACCGAGTGGGAAAAAGAGTATCGGACTCCTTCGCCTGCATTCCTTGCAAAGCTTAAGACAGAATTAAAAGCAGACATCCATTACTATCATTTTGTCCAATTTATGTTTTTCAAAGAATGGTATGCTCTGAAAGAATATGCCAACAAAAAAGAAGTCAAAATCATTGGTGATATTCCAATCTTTGTATCCATGGACAGCGCTGATGTTTGGGCGAACCAGCATCTCTTCCAGTTAGATACAAAAGGATACCCAACCGTAGTAGCAGGAGTCCCGCCGGATTATTTTTCAGAGACCGGCCAGCTTTGGGGCAATCCACTTTATGACTGGAACGCCCACAAGAAAGACGGCTACAAATGGTGGATTTCCCGTATCCGCAATCAGCTTGATCTCGTAGATTACTTACGAATCGATCATTTCCGTGGATTTGAAGCATATTGGGCAGTTCCATACGGTGAAGAGACAGCTATCAATGGCAAATGGAAACCAGGACCAAACGAAGACTTGTTCCTTTCCATCGAAAAAGCTTTGGGAGATGACCTTCCGATCATCGCAGAAGATCTAGGAGTCATCACCCCGGAAGTAGAAAAACTTCGTGACCGTTTCCGCTTCCCGGGTATGAAAGTTCTGCAATTTGCATTCGAATCCGAAGGCGAAAGCAGTTTCCTTCCTCACCAGTTTACAACAACAAATTGTGTTTGTTACACCGGAACCCATGACAACGATACGACGTGGGGCTGGTATGAAACTGCAACCGAAAAAAGCCGAGATAAAGTTCGCCGCTATATGAATACCGACGGTGGTATGGTACATATGGATTTTATCCGCACATGTCTTGGAACCATTGCGGCCTATGCGATTTTTCCACTTCAGGATCTTCTTGGTGTCGGAAAAGAAGGGCGCATGAACACACCTGGCGTTGCTGCCGGAAACTGGGAATGGCGTTACCAAAAGGGTATGCTCACCGAAGATTTGGCAAAAAATCTACTGGAATTATCCCATTTATATGGAAGATATTAGGAGGTAGCATCATGATACGTTTTTTACTTGTCGCTTCAAGCGTTATCCTGTTTTTGATCCTGTTTAGTCCTGTACTTGTGATTGAATGGATCATCGGAAAATTTAACAAAGAAAAAAAAGATTACAGTTCTCTCCGGATCGTACAAAATGCATTCAAATTCATTTTGTGGATCACCGGTGTAAAAGTGACTGTGATCGGAGAAGAAAATGTACCGGATGAAGCGGTGTTGTTTATCGGAAATCACAGAAGTTTCTTCGATATTCTTCTGACATACTCACGCTGTAAGCGATTAACGGGATATGTTGCAAAGAAAGAAATGGATCGCTTCCCACTTCTGAATAATTGGATGCGTAATCTCTACTGCCTCTTTTTAGACAGAGAGAATCCAAAAGAAGGATTGAAGACTATTTTGACAGCCATTGATTATGTGAAAAAGGGAATTTCTATCTGCATTTTCCCAGAAGGAACAAGAAATAAAGGCGAAGAATTATCTATGCTCCCATTTAAAGAAGGTTCTTTTAAAATCGCATCTAAGACAGGATGTGCCATTGTTCCGATTTCGCTCAACAATACTGCTGAAATTTTTGAAAATCATTTTCCAAAAATCAAAAAAGCACATGTCATTATAGAATACGGGAAACCTATATATTATAAAGACTTGGATAAAGAAACTCAGAAACACATTGGTGTCTACTGTCAGAATCTGATCCAAGAAACCATCAACAGAAATTCCGCTATGCTTTAAGCACAGCCCAAAAGAGGATAGAATTATGAACAGCAGAAATTTAACTTTATTAACTGATTTTTATGAGCTTACCATGATGCAAGGGTATTTTAAAAACAATGAAAAAGATATGGTTGTATTCGATGTATTTTTCAGAGCCAACCCTTGCAACAACGGATATTCTATCGCTGCCGGATTAGATCAGGTAATCGACTATATCAAAAACCTGAACTTTTCTTATGAAGATGTAGACTATTTAAGAAGTCTCGGTATGTTTAGCGAAGAATTCCTACATTATATCAGCGGATTTCATTTTAGCGGCAGTATCTATGCCATTCCGGAAGGAACTGTCGTATTCCCAAAAGAACCGCTTATCAAAGTAATCGCTCCGATCATGGAAGCGCAGCTTGTTGAAACCGCAATCCTAAACATTATCAACCACCAGTCTTTGATCGCAACCAAAACTGCCCGTGTTGTATTTGCAGCCGGCGGAGATCGTGTTTTGGAATTTGGACTTCGTCGAGCACAAGGTCCGGATGCCGGTCTATACGGCGCAAGAGCAGCTATGATCGGTGGTTGTGCCGCAACGTCCAATGTACTTGCCGGTGCAGAGTTTGGCGTGCCGATCAGCGGAACTCATGCCCATAGCTGGATTATGAGCTTTCCTGACGAATATACGGCATTTAAAAAATATTCTGAGCTATATCCTAACGCTTGCTGTCTCCTCGTAGACACTTATGACACCTTAAAATCCGGACTTCCAAATGCCATTCGTGTCTTTACAGAGATGCGGGAATCCGGCATGGAATTAAAAAATTACGGAATTCGTCTGGACAGCGGTGACTTGGCATATTTATCCAAAAAAGCGCGTAAAATGCTAGATGCCGCAGGCTTTGAAGATGCATTTATCTCTGCATCTAACGATTTGGATGAATACTTGATCCATGACCTAAAAATGCAGGGAGCACAGATTACGGCATGGGGCGTTGGCACGCACTTGATCACGTCCAAAGATTGTCCTTCTTTCGGAGGAGTATACAAATTAGCTGCCATTGCCGACAAAGACGGAACTTTCACGCCTAAAATTAAATTGTCCGAAAACACAGAAAAAATCACAAATCCAGGAAACAAAACAATCTTCCGAATCTATGAAAAAGAAACCGGCAAGATCAAAGCCGACCTGATCAGCTTTGCAGATGAAGTAATCGATCCGCAAGAAGATCTTCTCTTATTCGATCCGGTTGATACATGGAAGAAAACTCTGCTGGAAGGCGGCACATACGATGTGCGCGAGCTTCTCGTTCCTGTGTTCATCAACGGAGAATGCGTCTACCACTCTCCTTCTGTTATGGAGATTGCCAAATACTGTGAGCAGGAAAAGGAAACGCTTTGGGACGAAACGAAGCGTCTCTTCTACCCGCACAAAGTATATGTAGATTTATCACAAAAACTATATGATGTGAAACAAAAATTACTCAATAAAATGAGCCTAAAAGAAATTTAAGGAGGATATGACCTATGAAACATATGTCCTTACAAAATATTGCTTCTGCCTGCCAAGGCACATACTATGGCGAAGACTCTAAAAAAGAATTGGAAATCACCGGCGTCGCTATCGACAGCCGCAAAATTGAACAAGGATTTCTCTTCGTCCCGATCAAAGGGGAACGGGTAGATGGTCACAACTTTATTCCTCAGGTTATGGAAAACGGCGCTCTTTGCACACTTTCCGAAAAAGAACTTCCGAATGCTGACTATCCCTATATTCTTGTAGACTCTACGGTACAGGCTCTGCAGGATCTTGCCATGTACTACCGTAGTTGCCTGGATATCAAGGTAGTTGGAATTACCGGAAGTGTCGGAAAGACAAGTACAAAGGAAATGGTTGCTTCTGTATTGGGGCAAAAATACTCTGTATTAAAAACAGCCGGCAACTTCAATAACGAGATCGGACTTCCGCTCACTATTTTCAATATTCGAGAAGAGCATGAAGTTGCCATTTTGGAAATGGGAATTGATGGGTTTGAGCAGATGCATTGCCTTGCCAAAATTGCCCGTCCGGATATCGGTATCATCACCAATATCGGCTGCTGCCATTTGGAAGCCTTAGGAGACCGTGACGGTGTACTAAAGGCAAAAACCGAGATGTTCGACTTTATGAACGAGAATCCGATGATCCTCTTAAACGGCGATGACGATAAGCTTTGTACGGTAGAAGAAGTCGACGGACAAAAGCCTGTCTTTTTCGGCCTTGAAGACTCCAACGCTTATTATGCAACAGATATAGAATCTCTAGGATTGAAGGGTACAAGATGTACTTTACATCTTGCAAACGGCAATACCGTAACCGCACAAATCCATATTCCAGGTAACCACATGGTATACAATGCATTGGCCGGAGCCGCTGCCGGATGCGCTCTTGGACTTACACCGGAAGAAATCAAAGCAGGAATCGAAAAACTCGTTCCCGTAGCAGGACGAAATAACTTGATCGAGACAGAACATCTTCTTGTCATCGACGATTGCTACAATGCCAATCCAATGTCCATGAAAGCATCTTTGGACGTCCTTGCCAATGCACTAGGAAGAAAGGTTGCGATCATAGGTGATATGAAGGAGCTTGGAGAGAACGAAAACTCCCTTCACTTCGAAGCCGGTATCTATGCATCAGAAAAAGGCATTGATATGATCTGCTGCATCGGACCTCTTGCAAAATATATGGCAGAAGGCGCTCGTGAAGCAAAGGAATCTCAAGATTACAATGAACATCAGATTGTGCGTTATTTTGAAACAAAAGAAGACTTCCTGGCTCAGATGAACACGATCATCGAAAAAGGAGATACCATTCTCGTGAAAGCTTCGAACAGTATGAAGTTCACAGAGATTGTAGAACTATTACAAACTATGACATTCTAGTGAGGATTGCATATCAAGCAAGGGCATCGGAACTTTTTCAGAACCGATGCCCTTTTATTTTTATTTTTCCAACTCTTCTTTTAACTGCAACACCGTTTTCCCTAAAATCGGATGCCGTTTATATGGTGCAATCTCTGCTAGCGGCACAAGCACAAAATCCCGTTTCTGCATTTCTATATGCGGAATCTGTAAAGTCTCCGTATCCAGCACAAGATCATCATACATCAGAATATCTATGTCTAATGTACGGTCTCCCCAATGGACAAGACGTTCTCTTCCCGCTGCCCGTTCAATTTCATGAAGCTTCTCCAAAAGCTCCTGCGGTGTCAAAAGTGTTCTTACCACCATGGCGCCATTTAAAAATGTATTCTCCGACACTCCGCCATACGGCTCCGTCGAAATCCAATCCGACACTCTTTCTACTCGACACCCTTCCACACCATTCATTGCCTCAACTGCCTGATCCAAATACGCCTTTTTATCTCCCATACTGGAACCAAGCGCGAGATATGCGGTATGCCATCCACGCTCAATCTCCACCGATACCGTTTCTAGTGGAAGTCCTACCGGCGCCCAAGGTTTCTGAATCTCCAAACGCACACCTTCTAAATTCCCAGTCTCTAAGAGAAGCGCTTTCGCCAGCTGCTCTGCAACAGTTTCGATCAACATATATGTATGTTCCTGTAGAAACTTTGTAATAAATTGGCTAACTTCTCCATAATGGATGGATTTTGTCAGATCATCTCGAAGACCAGCCTCTCTCGTCTCTGTAAAAAGAGTTGCCGAAACTACGAATTTCTGTCCCAATTTATTTTCCTCCGGAAATACTCCATGATTGGCAAATACTTCCAAATTCTTAATATTAATTTTATCCATCGTCTTTTCCCTATCTTCCTAAAATTGCTTCCGTCATTCGAATCACACGCGCATTTTCCTTCACGTCGTGTACACGCACAAACGCCGCTCCTCGCATCATTCCAATGACCGTAGTTGCTAATGTTCCTTCCACACGTTGATCTTTTGGAAGATCCAATGTCAACGCAATGACAGACTTTCTTGACGTTCCAAGAAGAATCGGCAGATTGAATTTCTTCAACGCATCTAAACGATTGATCGCTTCCAGATTGTTTTCATACGTCTTCCCAAATCCAACTCCCGGATCCAACATAATACATTCTCTCGCAATTCCTGCCTTGTCCGCGATAACAAGCGTCTCTTCTAAATCTCTTAACATATCCGGAATAAATTCTTGATAATCCGGTTCTTTTCGATTGTGCATCAAGCAGCACGCCACTTTATTTTTCGCGATCACATCTGCAAGGTCTCTGTCGTATTTCAATCCCCAAATATCATTGATCAAATCTGCGCCGGCTAAAATTCCTGCCTTTGCAACTTTACTCTTATAAGTATCCAAGGAAATCGGAATGTCAAAATTCGCTTTGACTTTCTCAATAATCGGTACAACACGGTCAATCTCTTCTTCATCTGAGATCATCGTATAACCCGGACGGGTAGATTCACCGCCGATATCGATCAAGTGCGCTCCGTCTGCAATCATTTCTTCCGTATGCTTTAACGCCGCATCGATGCTGTTCCATCTCCCTCCGTCCGAAAAAGAATCCGGTGTCACATTCAAAATTCCCATAATATATGTATGCCTGTCTGTATCAAAAGTTCTGTTCCCTATTCTCATCATGAAAATTCCTTTCTCTTAATATTGCAAATGTCTATTTTTCTTTTCCAAACTCCAATTACATTCCCGCTCTGCCTCACACTTATAGCAAGGACGGGATATCTTATCTGCACGACAAAGGATTGCCGAAAGTCTGCTTCCTTTTTCCCTGGCCGTCCGATGTTCCAAAATCGCATCCAATATTATCTGCTTCTCTTCTTTAGAAAAACCGCATTCTTCTAAAATCGGACCGGCAATCACCGCGCTCGCCTCATGATGCGGTGTTCCATATAAATACTGCTCATGACGTCCAATATCATGCAATAACGCGGCCGCATAAATCAGTTCTTTTGGAATGGCAGCTTCTTCTTCCAGACTCATGATATATGCAATTCTCGCCACATCTAAGAAATGTGTAAAATCATGCCCGCAAAAAATGCGTTTTTCTTCTAACTCTCCAATCTTCCGAAGAGATTCCCGGTAAACAGCATGTTTTATAATCTGATCTATTCTCTCCATCTCTTATCTCACCATCTGATAGAATCTATTCTGAAGCGCTTCATTTCCTTCAAACACACCTCTTGTCGTCAACGTCACCGTCTTCGAACCCGGTTTCTTAATTCCGCGCATCGTCATACACAAATGCTCTGCCTCAATCATGACCATCACGCCCTGTGGATGAAGATTCTCCATAAATGCATCTGCAATCTGCGCCGTCAACTGTTCCTGCAATTGAAGACGCTTTGCGAACACTTCCACCGTACGGGCAATTTTACTAAGGCCAACTACTTCCTCATTCGGAATATAGGCGATATGTGCTTTCCCATAAAATGGCAGCATATGGTGTTCACACATAGAGTAGAATGTAATGTCCTTCTCTACAACCATCGCATGATCTGACACATGGAACCTCTTCTCCAGATGATCCTTTGCATCTTCCTCATAGCCACCTGCAAGTTCCTCATACATACGAGCAATCCGATCCGGTGTTTCAACAAGACCCTCTCGGGTTACATCTTCTCCGATTCCTTCCAATATCAGCTTCACGCCTTCTCTAATCTTCTCCTGATCTATCATATCTCTACGCCCTTCCTACATAGCTTTTCAGCTGCACTTCCACTTCATTTAAAAATGACAACGAACCAAATGCTACGATCACATCATCTTTTCCTGCCTGTTCCAAACTTTCTTTTACTGCTGCCTGAATACTCTCTGCCGGCTTCACATTGGAATGATACTTTCCGGCAGCCTCTGCCAACGCTGCTTTTGACATAGCTCGCGGATTATTCGGTGTCTCAATGGTCAGAATCGACTCTGCAAAAGGAGCTGTATCCTCTAATACCTTATCTACTTCCTTATCTTGAAACATTCCCATAATATAGAAAATCTTTTTCCCATGAAAATATTGCTGTAAAGATTCCCGTAAAGCTTTCGCTCCATCGGCATTGTGCGCGCCATCTATCAAAAACATCGGCTCTGTCTGCAGCACTGTAAAGCGTCCTTTCCAAACAGTATTTTTCAGCCCTTGCAAAAGCGCCTCTTCGGAAATTGAATAGCCTAAAGTCCGTAAATTCCGGATTGCTTCCACTGCTAGCGACGCATTCTCTATCTGATACGCCCCTGCAAGAGAAATCTCATACCGTTTTCCTCGATAAGTAAACGCCTGTGTCTCAAGTCCATATCGAACCTCTTGAATCTGTTCCTTTTTCGCAACAACCAGTTCTGCATGTTGTTTTTCGCACGTTTCTTCCAGGATCTGTAACACCTCCGGGCGTTGTTCCATAGAAACTACAAGCGTATCCGGCTTGATAATGCCCGCCTTGTTTCTCGCAATCTCCTCGATCGTATTCCCAAGAATCGCAACATGATCGATCCCGATTTTCGTAATGACTTCCATCACCGTTGTCGTTACAATATTCGTGGCATCTTCCAACCCGCCAAAACCAACTTCCAACACGACAAGATCACACTGCTTTTCTTTGAAATACAAAAACGACATCGCCGTCTCAAGTTCAAAAATCGTAGGCTGCATACCTTCTCTGTTCATCTCTTCCACAGCCATCGCAATCCTCGTTGTGAGACGCGCCAATGCCTCTTTCTCAATATACTGTTCGTTTACCTGAATTCGTTCCCGGTAGGAAAATAATGTGGGAGAAATGTACCTGCCTACCGTATATCCTGCTTCTCTCAGAATCGTAGAAATGTATGCCAAAAGCGAACCTTTTCCATTCGTTCCGGCAATATGGATAAATTTCAAATCGTCCTGCGGATTGTCCAGTCGCATCAACAACTGTCTTATATTCTCAAGACCAAGTACACTTCCGTATTTAGACACTCCATCTAAATATACTCTTGCTTCTTCGTAATTCATAATACTCCAATCTGTGCAAACAATTTGCGTTCAATGCTTCGTCAGCTCCCTATGGGATATCGCTAACATAGATTGATTATATTACAGAGACCTCTCTTTTTCAAGGTGAAAGGTTTTTCTTTGGAAAAGTTATTTTTGTTAAAAAAATAACCGCATTTACCCACAAATATATGTTACAATATAGGCAGATGACAGATAATATCAGGAGGTGCATTTTATGAATACACGTATAATTACGATTGGAAGACAATTTGGAAGCAACGGACATCTCATTGCACACGAACTGGCAAAACGACTGGGAATTAAATGCTACGATAAATCTCTCATTTCCTTTGCTGCAGAGCATACCGGCATTCCTTATTCCCAATTAGAAATCGTAGATGAGAAAAAAGAAAACAAATGGCGCTATCTTGTAGATGTAGAAGAAAATCTTGATAAGCAATATCGATATGAACATATTGATGAAGTCTTGTTCCAACAACAATCCAAGATTATTCGAGAACTGGCAGAAGAAGGCGACTGCATCTTTGTTGGACGCTGTGCCGACTATGTGCTGAGAGATAGAGAACAATGTAAACACATCTATCTGTACGCACCGGAAGACTCTCGCATTCATACGATCATGAACCGCTACGGCATGAACGAAAAAGCTGCTGCCAACCTTATGAAAAAAGTAGACAAAGATCGTCGCTATTATTACAATTACCACACCGACCAAAAATGGGAAGCATTTCAAAATTATGATCTGACATTAAACACCGCTTCTTTCAGCTTGGAAGAAATATTGGATATTTTGGAACACGTATTCCAACAGCTATAACACACAAACCGATTACTATAAAACAAAGGCAGGACATTTACATGCCCTGCCTCTTAATCTGTCTAAGCCGTTTCTTAAGATTCCTTCTCTATCTTATCCGCCTTTCCAAACAGTAAAAATCCAATCACAAACATAACTGCAAGAATAGCAACTCCTCCATTTGGACTGCCTGTAATCTGCGCAAACATCCCCATAAGCGCCGTTCCCATGAACGAAGCGCCTTTTCCACAGATATCAAAAATTCCGAAGAACTCTCCGGATTTCTCTGGCGGAATAATCTTTGCAAAATAAGAACGGGACAGCGCCTGTATCGCTCCTTGGAACATACCAACGCAAACTGCCAGCAGCCAGAATTCCCACTGCTTATCCAATTGAATCGCAAAAAGTCCGATACATGTATACGCCGCAATACAAACCTTGATCAATTTTGCTGTCGCATATTTTTTCGCTAATTTTCCGAAAATCAAAGCAAACGGGAACGCTACAATCTGTGTTACGAGAAGCGCAAGAAGAAGTCCTGTAGAATCTAAACCAAGAGAACTTCCATAAGCTGTCGCCATCTCAATGATCGTATACACTCCGTCAATATAGAAGAAAAATGCCAATAAGAATACAAAATTTTTCTTATACTGTTTGATCTCTTTGAATGTCTTTCCAAGTCTTCCAAAGCTGGAACGAATCACATGCTTTTGTTTTTCCACATAGTTTTTCTGCTCGTAATTTTTCAAAAGCGGTAATGTGGCGAAGAACCACCACCCGGCGTTCAGAACGAATGCAATCGTCATTGCCGTTCCCATGCTGATTCCAATTGCTTCGTTGCCAAGCACAAAAATCAAACCGATCACAAACGGCACACAACTTCCAATATATCCCCATGCATACCCATGAGAAGATACCATATCCATTCGATCCGGTGTCGTCACATCTGAAAGCATGGCGTCACAGAAGATCAAACTGGAGGAGAAACCTACCTTTGCAATTACAAACACTGCAAGAAATACTACCCATGATGTCGGTACGGAAAGCGCAGCACAGCCGATCACTCCCACCATCATGCTTACCGTAAAAATTGGTTTTTTATATCCTTTCGTATCCGCAATGGTTCCAAAAACCGGTCCGATCGCCGCCACGATCAATGTTGCAACCGATGCCGCATATCCCCAATAAGCAAGATAATCCACTTCGGATAATCCTTCTCCTGCTGCCAAAGAGTTAAAATAGATGGGAAGAATTGTAGACACAAGCAGCGTAAACGCCGAATTCCCCACATCATAAAGTATCCAATACTTTTCCAGTTTCGTTAGCTTTTTCTCATTCATCCTTTTTGTCCCCCGCCGTTATTCAAAATTCCGGTTAAATCTCTCGTTCAGCTCTGCTCCATCTAGATATGCGTCGAACTCCTTCATCAACTGCTCCGACAATGGAACCGCATTTACAAGGCGTTCATAGAGTCCTGCATTTGTCTCCTGACATTTTGGATTATCTACAGGTTTTAACAGATGACCTTGCAACTCATCATAATGTCCGGTCAATTTCATTCCTTTATCCAACAATGTGTATTTCACTTTGCCCGGAGATACAAGGAAGGATTTATAATTTTTCATAGACTTCAACGCATGCCATGCCTCTTTCGGTTCAACACCTTCATAAAACTTCACGATACAATCCGCCGTAGCTTTATCTGTCGGAAATGTTTTCCCAACCGGATAAGAAAGAGGTTCCTCTCCGTTTTTCCGCATCATGAATTTCTCAAACTCACTTTCCAATTCTACATGACAGATTCCCGTTCTCTCGATCTCTTCCGCCACAAATGGGTGACATTCACTATCTAACGTAAAATGACAGATAAATCCCATAATATATCCATATTCCGGGGAATCCATACCGCAGTTTTTGATCACCTTTTTCGCATGTTCCATGAATTCCCGCGCAGGTCTTTCATGAATTTGGAATCCAATCTGGCTGATCGGATTCTTAGAAAGCGGTTTGTAGAAAAATAAATAATCCGGTCCTTGCAAACCGATCCGGAACTGGCGCAAATATTTTAAAATTGCAACTCTTCTCTCCATATCCACTTTCTGTAACACTTTATTTCCAAATTGATTATGTGCATAAATCGCAGGCATAACGCAAAACCTCCTTTTCAAATGTCGTTATACAGTTATTATAGCATAGGCAAAATGCTTTGAATATAGAAGTATTTTATTTTACAAAATTTTCACAGCTTCTTTACATTGACATTCCTCTTATGCCTCTATATAATAAGTTTTATATTAAACAGTTCTTTTTAGAACTATTAATAAATGAAAGAAGGTACTCTATGTATTTTGGAAAAAATGTTCTTCTAAACATGCGTCAAATGATCAAGCTTTATGATTCTTTTCTTGACGAAATTCGAAAAAAATATCGTCTTACACAAGTAGAGGTAACAATCATCAGTTTCCTGCACAACAATCCAGGAAAAGATACGGCAAAAGATATTTCTACCCTTCGGATGCTTCCAAAAGGAAACGTCTCTCAAGGAGTGGAATCTCTGATTCAAAAAAAATATCTTGCGCGAACTCCTGATACTACGGACCGCCGTATCATTCACCTCTCACTTTTAAAAGAGGCGCATCCTCTTGTCCTGGAAATCGAAGAAGCCAAGATTCACTTCCGTAATATATTATTTGACGGATTTTCGCAAGAAGAAATTACACTTTTTAAAACCCTAAACGATCGAATGATTCAAAATGCATTACATCACAGAAAGGAAGTCTCAAAACATGAAGAATGAAAAAGATTTTTTAGGTACAGAACCGGTTGGAAAATTATTATTAAAACTAGCTCTCCCAACCGTTGCCGCTCAACTCATCAATATGCTTTATAACATTGTAGACCGCATCTACATCGGTCATATTCCCAATGTCGGTTCTCTTGCCCTTACCGGTGTTGGCGTATGTATGCCGCTTATCATGATCGTTACCGCGTTTGCAGCGCTTGTCAGCACAGGCGGAGCTCCAAGAGCATCCATTTGCATGGGAAAAGGAGACAAAGACTCTGCTGAAAACATTCTCGGCAACTGTTTTGCCATGCAGATTATCGTCTCCCTCATCTTAACTGTTATTCTGCTTTTCGGCAACCGTGCCTTCCTGATGGCTTTTGGAGCCAGTGAAAACACCATCGAGTATGCCGTAAGCTATATGAACATTTACGCGATCGGAACTATTTTTGTACAGCTGACTCTAGGAATGAATTCCTTCATTACCGCGCAAGGCTTTGCGAAAACCGGAATGTGTTCTGTCCTGGTCGGAGCTGTCATCAACATTATTTTAGATCCGATTTTTATCTTCGGATTCCACTTGGGTGTACGTGGCGCTGCTCTCGCTACAATCCTCTCACAGACTTGTTCCTGTATTTGGGTTCTTTCCTTCCTTTTCGGAAAAAAGACAACTCTTAGAATCCAAAGAAAATATATGCGTTTAAAACCGGCTGTATTCTTACCGACCTTGGCTCTTGGACTTGCCACTTTTATCATGCAATCCAGTGAAAGTGTGATCTCCGTATGCTTTAACTCCTCACTTTTAAAATATGGCGGAGATATTGCCGTCGGAGCTATGACCATTTTAACAAGTGTGATGCAATTTGCCATGCTGCCGCTTCAAGGCTTGGGACAAGGCGCGCAGCCAATTATCAGCTACAACTATGGAGCCAAAAATGTGTCCCGCGTCAAATCTGCTTTTAAACTACTTCTAAAAGTAGACCTTGCCTACGCAGCCATTCTTTGGCTCACCGTGTTAATCTTCCCAAGAGCATTTGCAAGCATGTTTACAACAGATGCAGCGCTTTTGGATTACACGTGCTCTGCGCTTCGCATTTACTTTGCTGTCCTTGTGATCTTTGGTATTCAAATGGCTTGCCAGATGACATTTACCTCCCTTGGAAAAGCAGCGGCATCTATTACGGTAGCTGTCATGAGAAAATTCGTACTTCTCATTCCACTTATCTATATCATGCCGCACATTTTGTCCTCCAACCAGACAATGGCAGTCTATATGGCAGAACCGATTGCAGACACATTGGCCGTTACCTTTACTGCAATTTTGTTCTCCTTCCAATTTAGAAAAGCATTGAAGGCAATTGAGAATTAATGAATCAAGGCTGTCTCATATTTGTGAGGCAGCCTTTTTGCAAATTCTCTATTTTTAATTACTCCGCGAACATTTTTCTGCATCTATCGCAAGAACTACCATCAAAACTCCGAGTGCATCCTCCGCATTCACTACATCGATCACATAAGTATCCGTCCAATTAAACACTTCTTTTGTCACAACTGCAACCGGCATTCCACTACTATTCTGAATCGTGTAATCCCATTCCATCCAATTTCCGTCTATCTGCCATCCATTACAATCGATACGAAACTTTGGTTTGAAGAATGTAAGCTCTTTCGTAATACATCCGACATACGAATTACCAACATATAACTCAAACTGTGGAAGAAGAGTAATCAATTTTTCTTTCACCGTCCCTACCTCTTCTCCGTTAGCTCCGAAGATTTTTAAGCAGTGTCCCCATGCCAACTGCCCCTTAACGTTATAAATCGGACTTCCTGTCTCATCATAAATATCATAACTATCAAACCATGAAAAAAATCGTTGCTTAAAATACAGCTTCATATCACACCTCCTTATGCCTTCTACACCATATGGTATTCTACCGCCTGTTTCAGAAACTCTGCACACCCTTCCACGTTCTTGTCATAATATGCTTTGAAGCGTTCATCCAATACATACATCTGTACAAGCCCTCTGTGCGCCTGTGTGGAATATGTCGGCCAAGTATAACTAAGCCATTCTTTGTGAAGTAATGCTACCTGTTCTCCAATCTCGTCTTCCACATACTCATGATTTTTCACAGCTTCTTCCAAAAGCAGATTGATTTTTTCACCTAGTTCCTGCATATGCGTATACTGCTCTTCTGTAAGTCCCATCATTTTTGCATTGCTCTGATCCACAACCTCATCTCCGTATTTTTCGCGAACTTCTTTTCCATACTTCTGTTCGTTCTTCTCCACAAGTTCTTTCTTAAATCCTTCAAACTTTTCCCGATCGCTCATTTTGTTCTTTCCTTCTTCCTTTCCAATCGTCTTCTTTACATTTTCAATCAGAAGGTCAATCTGCCGTCTTTTTTCTATCAGTTTTTCCAAATGGCTGTGAAGCGCCGCAAGGCTATCAAACTCTGCATCTTGAATTGCTTCTTTAATCCGCGCAAGCTCTAAACCCATTTCTTTATAAAATAAAATCTGCTGTAGTACGTCTACTTCTTTCGCCCCATAGATTCGATAACCGGCTTCATTCGTCCTGGCAGGAGAAAGAAGTCCGATCTGATCATAATATCGAAGCGTTCTTGTACTGATTCCGGCAAGATGCGCCAGCTTTTGAATTGTATACTCCATCTTATTTCCCTCCTGACACATCTAACCTTACACCTTTACGTTGCGTCAATGTCAATCCTTTTTGTTGCAATTTTTTCTACAAATCTCTTATCATGTTCTACAAGAATCATCGTTGGTTCAAACTCCGCAATCAAATCTTCTATCTGCACTCTTGAAAAAATATCAATAAAATTCAATGGTTCGTCCCACAGATATAGATGCGCCCGTTCACACAAACTTCCGGCAATCAGCACTTTCTTTTTCTGACCTCCACTGAATTCTTCAATTCGCTTGTCAAACTGCACTCTAGAAAAATCCAGTTTCCGAAGAAGCGCTTTAAAAAGACTCTCATCTAAATCGTGTTCTTTGGCGTATTCTGTTAATGTCCCTTTTAAGTGTGTTGTATCCTGAGATACATATGAAATCTTCAATCCGCTTGCTAATTCTATTTTCCCGGTGTAAGAAATCTTATCCCCAAGAACCTCCTTTAGAATACTGGATTTTCCACAGCCATTCCGTCCTTCCAGAACAACTCTCTCCCCATTTCTCACTTCAAAAGAAACAGGATTGAATATTTTTCTTTCCTCATATGCAATTTGTAGATCTTCCACTCTTAAAACCGTATCCTTATGATAACGAAGCGGAAATAATTTCAACTTCTCTGCTTCCTCAATATTCTTCAAAAGCTTTTTCTTCTCTAATACTGCGTTCTGTGCCCGTCCTTCGATTACTTTTGCCCTTTTCATCATTTTTGCGGCCTTATGTCCAACATAACCACGATCCGAGAATCCGGGATTGATATCTCCCCCTCTTTTCCCCGATTGATACTTTGTCTTCTCCACAGCATTGCTCCAACTCTCTTTCTGCTTCGCTGCCTGACTTAACCGCTTAATTTCACCCTTTAATCGATCATTTTCTGCCATTTCATACTCATCCTGTCGTCTTTTATTCTCCCACCAGGATAAAAAGTTTCCTTGCACTACATCGATATTCGTTTTATTGATCGACAATACATGATCAATACATTGATCTAAAAAATATCGATCATGAGAAACCAAAATAAATCCTCTCTTCTTTTTCAAATAAGCCGCGAGCACTTCCCTCGCTTCCATATCCAAATGATTGGTCGGTTCATCGATCAATAAAAAAGAATTTTCTTTTGAAAATAATATTGCAAGCATAACTTTTGTCTGTTCCCCGTTACTCAACGTCTCAAATGATCGATACAGCACTTCACAATCCACTTGAAGAAGATTAAACTCTCTGCATATTTTCCATAATTCATACGTCGGATCCACATCTTCCACAATATCGATTGTCAATTTCTTTTTCTCTTCTACCTCAAAAGGAAAATAATCAAACGAAACAGAACTTGTAATGCTCCCTTTATACTCATATTTTCCCAACAGAAGATTAAGAAACGTTGTCTTCCCTCTTCCATTTCTTCCAATCAATCCAAGTTTCCAGTCCGTATCTATCTGAAACGAAACTTTTTCAAAAATTGAATCATAACTGCCATCATAATAAAATGTCAAATCATTTACAGATATTTGCGACATACCCATATTCCTCCTCATGACAGCGGATTCCAAAGAATTCCCTATGCATAAAAGACGCAAGGAAAACTCCTTGCGTCTTTGCATTCCATCTTTTTATTGCTATAATATCCGTCGCGCACTAGATCAATTCACTGTTGTTGCGCATATTCTTGTATTCAGCCACAGAACGGTCAAATCCCTGAATGTGTTTGTAGAGCCACTCTGTCACTCTCTTATTCACCTGCTCTGCAAATGCAGGTGTAGGACCTTCCTGTTCCTCCAACATCTCATGAAGTTCTTCGATTGCCTGTTTGAACTCTGCATGTTGTTTTTTATGCTCTACAATACCCGGATACTCAATCTCTTCCTGCAATTTCTCTTCTGCTGAGAAATGGAATTCTGTATAATCCGCAAGATAATTTAAAGTTTTTACTGCTACTGCAAGCTCAGCATGTGTCTCACAGCTTTTCATAAGTCCGTTAATTTTCTCAATCAACTCTTTGTGCTGAGAATCAATCATTTCATTTCCTGTTACTAAATTTTCAGTAAATTCTGCGTACATAGTCATCCTCCTTTTTGGTAAAAACACTTTTATAAGGAGTATAGCACGATTTCCCTCAGTTGTACATTTATTTTTGTGATAATAGGCAACAATTCCCGTCTTCAAACATTGACTCTCTTACCAATACCATCTATACTATTCGATAGAGACAAATTATAAAATCGCATATAATATCAAATGTGATTTTACAAATCAGGAGGTCAATCATGAAAGACAATCAGTACAGCAAAGTGCCTGTTTTTGAAAACGGACTGGCACAACCGGTTTTCCCATTTACAGACGGAAAAACCGGAGAAAACTATGATCCAAGCACGTCTGACATCGTAAGATACTGTGTGTATGTGGAATCTGACTATGATATGGATGGAGACGGAAAAAGAGATTTGATCAAAACTTTGATCCAAGTTCCTAGAAGCGCCGTTGAAGGAAACTATAAAGCAGCTTCCTTATTTGAAGCTCGTCCATATTGTGCAGGTGTTCAGGAAGACGGCTATGATCACATGAAAGAAGTTGCTGAAAAAGAATACCGCAAATTTGATTTTGCAGATCTTAATAAAGAAGTAGCTCCACGTGTTCCTACAGGTTCCATCAGCGCTATGGAACTTGCATTAAAAGCAGATCCTGCAGACTGGTATTATCCGGATAAAGGAAGCAATGGTAGCATGGTATACGAAAATCTTGAAAACTTTAACTACTACCTTGTACGCGGATTCGCAGTCATTGTAAGCGCCGGCTTTGGAGCGCTTGGTTCTGACGGTTTCAACTTTGTTGGCTCTGACTATGAGCGAGATGCTTTCAAATCTGTAGTTGAATGGTTACACGGTGATCGAGTAGCCTATGCAGATCGTGAAGGTACTATTGAAACAAAAGCAGACTGGTCAAACGGCAATGTTGCCATGACTGGCAGATCCTATGCCGGAACCATGCCTTTCGCTGTAGCTACAACCGGTGTTGAAGGATTAAAAACTATCGTTCCTGTTGCAGGTATCTCTGACTGGTACAGCCAACAGAATATGCAGGGAGCACAGCGTTACTGGCCAAAAGAAATGTTGAACAGTTTCCTTGCTTACTACTGCTCAAGCCGTTACAATGATGCAAGCTTGTCGGAAAAAGAGTTGGATGACATCGCTGCATTCCACCATGAATTAAGTCTCCAGCAATTAAAATGCGGTTTCGACTATGATGAGGAATTCTGGGGAATGGGTAATTACCGTTTGCATGCAGACAAGATCAAATGTACAGCTTTAATCGTCCAGGGATTAAATGATGAGAACGTTTCTACAAAACAATTCGAGATGATGTACAAAGCGTACAAACAATCAGGACAAACTGTAAAAACAATCGTACACCAAGGCCCACACATTACACCGACTATGCCAAACAAAAACTATGGTATCTTAGTCGATGGTAAGTTCTATGATGATATCGTTAATGAATGGATTTCTCATTATTTATACGGTGTTGAGAATACTGCTGAGTCAATGCCTGAGGTTCTTGTCCAGACTAACTACGATCAGAATAAATGGGAAACTGCAGATTCTTGGGAAACTGCATTCTCAATGAAACTTGAAAGTAAAGAAAACGGAACAACCGTCATCAACACAGATTGGGAAGCTGCAGGCGTAAGCGCTGAAAACTTTGATGATGTTATGGCCTTACAGTCTACAAATATGGCACAACGTTATGTAACTGCTCCATTCGAGGAAGAAGTTACTATCCAGGGAACTGTTTGCTTAAACTTGAAAGCAGCATTAAAAGACGGAGATCCAGAGAACGATTTCCATCCGGAAAATAGAAACGACGTCGATACACTTACTATGAAACTCGGTGATTCTAAAATATCCGGCAAAATGGACGATGTGGAAATCGCAGTTCTTCTTTGTGATGTATGCGATGAAGAATTCGACAGTATCCAAACTGTAGATCCTGAAAGAAATGTAGTTCCTGTTGTAACAGTAAAAGAAGGCGGAGTTGTAAATGGTGGAGATCTTCCTGCCTTTAATCTGGCCGAATTCTCAACGGTCCATAAAAAATATCGTGTCATCACACGTGCTTTTGCTGACCTTTGTAACCCAGAGGCAGGATATGAGCCGGAAACTGCTGCAAACAGTATTCAGCTTGTAAAAGGTGAATATCATGACTATCATGTATATCTCAACGCAACAAGATATACAGTGCAGCCCGGCCACAGTCTTGCAATTGTAGTAGCTACAGAAGACCCTGTAAACTGCTTAATCCACAAAACATATTCTATCGAAATCGATAATGCTTCTGTAAATGCAGTTGTTCCAACTACAGCAGAAACATCCAATCGAGTTCTGGAAGCAAAATAATGGATTTATACATATTTTTGACATAGAATTTCTCTAGGTCGCAAAAAAAGGTTCGGATTACGCATCCGAACCTTTTCTGCTATTCTCGTTCCACAATAAGTTTTACTCCCATCACATCGACAACTTTTACAAAACTTCCTGCCTCAAATATATCTGTAGGATTTTTTGCCCTTGCTGTCCATTCCTGTCCATTATAAACGGCAGTTCCTGTCTCATTCAAATCATCAATCTTTTCTGTCACTTTCACCGTTTTTCCAATCACTTCTTCATAATTTGTCTTTGTACGGTCTTTATTAATGTATTTCTTCGCAAATGGTCTTGTAAACACCATTAAGATGACCGATACAACAAAAAACGCTACAATCTGCCACGAAAGATCTACTCCTATAAAATTTAATATAAACGCTACAAGCGCCCCTCCTGCAAGCCAAATAGATGTCAGCGCTACCGTCGCAATCTCAATCACTATAAATATAATAATAAGAGCTAACCAAAATGTACCAATCATAAGCATCCTCCTTTTACATATCTTCTAAAAATTCCGGACATTCTTCAATAAATTCCTGATACTCTTCTTCTGTCATATCCTTTACAAATTCTTCTTTAAATTCTTTGTCGTCTTTTAACAACATATGAAGCGCTTTTTCCATCTTTTCTTCACTCAATTTTATTTTCATTTTCTACTTACCTTTAACTTAAACTTTTCTTTGTTATAAATAACATTTCTCAACCATATAGTTGTATTTTTATTATATTATGCCACTAATCGGTAGTGTACGCAAGAAAATTTCTAACAAAAAATACACCGTAATCTTGTCGGTGTATTTTTCCATACTTCTATTTTCATCTACGCAAAACAATTTTTTCTTCTGTCATCTGATCGATTTGATAACTTCGTAATTGATTTAAAATTCCAACGCCTCCTCCGGCCATCGCGATCATAATAGACGAAAATGCATTTGAAATACCTAAAATCGAAGCAATCTTCTCTAAAATAGGTGTACCGGTCAAAACGCTAACAGGCGTTGTAATTCCATCAGCATTTGTCATCTCCTGTAAAAATAAAACTGCCATACTGATTTGCGTCGCACATTCGTTCTAAATTGATTTTTCCACAGATTTAATACTATAAACTCTATTTTTCAGTACGCCTCTTATTTCGATTATTTTCTTTTTCTCCTTAATCGCTTTCCCTAAATCTTTTTCATTTATAACAATCATCTGCAAATTCATCCTTCATTTCAACTTCTTGGATACATTATAACAGCTAGAAAACGTTAATGCAATCTAATAGTTTGCAAATGTATATTTGTAGACTGTTTATGCAAACCATAATACTGGGTAGAATTTAAGGAAAGAGGTGTTGGCATGAACAAAAACGATAGACATTCAGAAAAATATATCCGACTTGGACTAAATATTGCATATTACAGAAAATTAAACGGATTAACACAGCTTCAACTCGCAGAAGCCGTCAATATCAGCCGAACTCACATGAGCAACATTGAAGCGCCTAATGTTCTCACCTCTGTTTCGCTAGACAAGCTATTCGAAATCGCAGAAGTATTAGAAATCCCTGTATATAAGCTGTTCCTTTTCCAAGATTAAAATCACATTCTTGCACTGATTGCAGTTCTTTGCAATACGATTCCTAATGAATTTATCTTAAACAATAAAAAAACTCGGTAAAACCGAGTTTTTTTAGCTGCGGATGACAGGAATCGAACCTGCACGGTCTCCCACTAGATCCTAAGTCTAGCGCGTCTGCCAGTTCCGCCACATCCGCATATTTTATTTAGAAAAATATGAACAAGCTTACGCTTGTTCATAAGTGAAGCATCGGGGATTCGAACCCCGGACAACTTGATTAAAAGTCAAGTGCTC
>OLRL01000310.1_pt1 | contig 40148 bp, 40 predicted proteins | sample 1643201 | NCBI WGS metagenome assembly OLRL01 (sample SAMEA3136649, study PRJEB25190) | human gut metagenome | biome: human gut; feature: human-associated habitat; material: faeces | place: Austria | collected 2013
ACACCTAATATTTTTGAAAATTTATTGATAGAATAATATTTACTCATAAACAAATTCTCCATATAATATTTATAATTTATTATAAGATTATTTTAACAGTTAAACACCTCCATAATAGATGTAATACGTTTTGGACAGTAATTACCAAATTTTGTACTTACAGCATCTCAATAAAAGCGGCCATTCTCGTATTGATCTGTTCAATATCTGCCTGTGAATAATCTGTTTCAACCACTGTGTAAGGGATTCCTTTTTTGTCTTTCACTAATTTCTTGACAAGTGCGGTTTCCACATTATATGTATGACACGCCTGAAGAACAAGATCTACGACACCATCTACCTGAAAATCATCGATCAGCTCATCCAAAAGATCCAGACGATTCTTATTTGGAGACATACAAGAACATCCAATGTTTAAATATTTTCTTGCGAGTGCATCATATACATCTGGATTCTCTTCATCTACCATTGCTAACGGTTTCATTCCAGTACAGTTTTCAAAACATACGACAACTCCGCCATTATCCTCAATTGCACGAATGACTTTCAAGGCCGCACCGCCAGATGGAGATCCGGTTACAAGGATCCTTGGTTTTTTTCCTATATTTTTTCCTTCTGTATATTCTTTTTCAATTTTATCTGTTACTGCATTGATTCTGTCTTCAAGACCTTCTGTTTTAATGTCAAAACCACTTCCATATACAGTATTGATCACATCTAATCCATTGACTGGTGCAGGATCATTTGCCATTACATATTGAAGACGTCTTAATGCTTTATTGATTCCATTTCTTAACTTGATCTGATGAAGAACTGCCTCATCTGTGATCGTTGTCTCAAATTTATCTTCTAGAACTTTCTTGAAACGAAGTAATTCTTTCTTATATAACTGGATTCCATCTTCTGTCTGACAGTTTGGAAGTTCTACGACATGAACTGGTTTAAAATCAGCAAGCATTTCGTACATTTTTTTCTTTCCATCGCATGTTGTTTCCCCTACAACCAAATCTGAAAAATAGAAGAAAGGACATTTATCTGTTTTGGCAAATCCATAACTTGATTTGATCAATGGACATAGGTTTCTTGGAAGATCTTTTTCTGCATCTGGGATTGTTTCATCTGATACGGAACATAATCCGACAACTGCTGCACCCATGGCATTTGGAATCTCTCTTGGAAGATAAGTACAAAATACACCGACAACAGGTATCTCTTTTTCTTTAACCTCCTTGATCGCGAGAAAAGAATTCTTTCTCTGCTCTGCAAATTCCTCAAAAATCTCTGGTAACTCTTTCTTTAATTCAACCACTGTTTGAATCCTCCTGTAAGTAAAAATTATCGTTTTATTTTGCGGATGCCCAAAACGGCAGCTCCAATTGCTCCTGTGTATTGACATAATGAATCCGTTGCTACTTCTTTTACTCCTAAATGATTGGCTAATGATTGTTTGATCACATCAAATTGTGCTAGTCCACCAGAGAAAAATACTTTTGGATTCGTTGGCGCCAATTTCTGTGCAAATGCAGCGGTTCGCTGACAAATAGATTCTACACAACCAAGAACAATATCACCAGGTGCAATATCCTGTGCCAATAATCCAACGATTTCACTTTCTGCAAATACAGCACACATACTGTTGATCTTCGCAGGTTTGGCATCTTTTACAAAAGTGTCGATTCTTCCAATCTCACTTTCGACTCGTTTCATCGTCATCTCAAGGAAACGTCCAGTTCCAGCAGCACATTTATCATTCATTAAAAAATCTGTGACACATCCAAGATCGTCAATGGTGATCACTTTGCTATCCTGCCCACCGATATCTATGATCGTGTCACAATCTGGATTCATAAAAAATGCTCCAGCTGCATGGCAAGTAATCTCCGTGATCTTGAAATCTGCCTGATCTAACAGATTCCTTCCATATCCAGTTGTTACAATAACATCTATTTCTTTATGTTGTTTTTTTATCTCTCTGTAAAGAGCTTCTAGAGATTTCCTTGGACTGATCGATGTTGGGATCATCTTTGTATCTATTATCTTCGTATCTTCTAACAAAACGGCTTTTGTCATAGACGAACCAGAATCTAATCCTAAACTTATCACTGTACATTGACTCCTTTTGGAAAGTTTTTCGGGTAAATTTTATCATGAAAATGGTGTGGTTGCAATGTAAAAAAACATGCTTAAAAAAAAGAACTATACATTTTCATGCAAATCCTTTATAATAATATGCTGTGAAAAATAGCAGTATAAAACTGCTCATCATGCATTAAAAAAAGGAGACGAAAGAAAAATGAATCAAGAGAAAAACAAAGGTGCGGAATACGACTTTTACGGAAAACTTCCGCTGCAAAAAGCGATTCTCCTTGGTCTGCAGCATGTATTCGCTATGTTCGTAGGTAACCTTACTCCAGTCCTTATCATTACAGGGGCTTGTGGTATTGCTTCTGGAACCGAATTTGCAGACGTTCAGATTGCGCTTTTACAAAATGCAATGTTAATTGCCGGAATTGTTACACTGATCCAGTTGTACGCGATCGGACCGATCGGTGGAAAAGTTCCAATCATCATGGGAACGAGTTCAGGATTTATCGGTGTCTGCAGCAGTGTTGCATCTGTTATGGGTGGTGGAATCCTTGGATATGGTGCGATCATGGGTGCTTCCATTATCGGTGGGTTATTTGAATCTGTATTAGGATTTATGTTAAAACCACTTCGAAGATTTTTCCCAGCTGTCGTAACTGGTACGGTTGTACTTTCCATCGGATTATCACTGATCGGTGTTGGTGTGAATTCTTTTGGTGGAGGAAATTCTGCTAATGATTTCGGTTCAATCGAGAACTTGTTACTTGGAACAATTGTTCTTGTGATCATCATTGCATTAAAACATGGAACGAAAGGTATCACAAGTGCTTCTTCTGTACTGATCGGAATTATCGCAGGATACATTATCGCAGGAATCATGGGTGTTGTACTTCCTACAACTGCTGTCAATGCAGATGGTGTAGAGTATACAAAAGCATGGGTGTTAAACTGGGATAAAGTTGCTCAGGCTGGATGGTTTGCCATTCCAAAATTTATGCCTGTAAAAATCATTTTTGATGCAAGAGCGATCGTCCCTGTACTTATCATGTTTATCGTAACTGCTGTAGAAACAGTCGGGGATATTTCCGGAGTTATCGAAGGTGGTATGGATCGTGAAGCTACAGATTCTGAGCTTTCTGGTGGTGTTGTCTGTGATGGTATCGGATCTACGATCGCAGCATTCTTTGGTGTTTTACCAAATACATCATTCAGCCAGAATGTTGGTCTTGTTACTATGACAAAGATCGTAAACCGTTTTGCACTTGCAACAGGAGCAATCTTCTTAATCCTGTGTGGATTATTTCCAAAACTTGCTGCATTGATCTCTATCATGCCACAGAGCGTATTAGGTGGAGCAGCTGTTATGATGTTCTCTTCTATCGTGATTAGTGGTATTCAGCTGATCACAAAAGAACCACTAACAATGAGAAATATTACTGTCGTATCTGTAGCTCTCGGACTTGGATATGGAATCGGTGCAAACAGCACAGTTCTTTCTGGACTACCTGAAGGAATTCAGTTGATCTTCGGAGGATCTGGTATTGTACCTGCGGCACTTGTTGCAATTATTTTAAATATTGCATTGCCAAAAGAAGATTAAATAAACTAATAAAAACAGCACTGCATTGGGAATTTTATTCCTGTACAGTGCTGTTTTTCTATATGCTTTCCTGCGTCTATTATCAGCTCATAACACCAATTTCATCCGGTACGATCACATCAGCTTCTGTGCATGCAAGGATATCTTCTACACTATATCCTTCTGCAAGTTCCCTTAACACGAGACCATCTTTTGTAACTTCAAAATAGCAGCGTTCTGTTACGATATCTGTTACACAATGAACTCCCGTCAAAGGAAGTGTACATTTCTTTAATATCTTAGACTTTCCACTCTTTTCACAATGGTCTGTTGCTACGATGATCTTCTTCACTCCGGCACACAGATCCATGGCACCACCCATTCCTGGCACCATCTTCCCTGGAATCGTCCAGTTAGCGATATTGCCTTCTTGGTCTACCTGAAGTGTACCAAGAACTGCTGCATCAATATGTCCGCCACGTATAAATGCAAAAGACATCTCATGATCATACACGCTTCCACCTTTGATCACAGATGCAGGCTGTCCGCCGGCATCAATAACATCAATATCTACTTTATCCCAGCTTGGGGTTGGTCCACTTCCGACGGTTCCGATCTCTGCTTCCAGCCACAGATCCACACCTTCTGGGAGATAATTTACACACATCAGCGGAACTCCGATACCAAGATTTACAAAATCTCCATCTTTAAAAAACTTTGCACATCGTGATGCGATCAGCTTTCTTCCTGTCAATCCTGCCATATCACTGACCTCCTTCCGCTTTTGCTTTGGCTCGCTGCCACATTGGGCACATTGGTCGTTTCTCACCGGTTCTTTCATAGATCATATCGATCACAGGTGCTGGAACATCGATCTCTTCTGGTCCTAGTTCACCCACTTCCACGATCTCTTCGACTTCAACAATCACCGTATCAGCAGCCATAGCCATCGTACTGTTTGTTGCTCTGGAATTCATTCGGAATGAAATATTACCTGCAGTATCTGCTTTCGTTGCTTTGATCAAAGCAACATCTGCACGCAATGGTAATTCCAGAAGATATTCTTTGCCATCGATCGTTAGTTTTTGTTTACCTTCTTCTACTTCTGTACCAAGTCCTGTTGGTGTCAGACAGCCACCTAAGCCTGCTCCACCACAACGGATTCTTTCTGCAAAGGTTCCTTGCGGACTAAATTCTATCGCAAGTTCTCCTGCAAACATCTGATCCTTGGCAATCGGGTTCAACCCAATATGTGTTGTGATCAAACTCTTAACTCTGTGATCTTTGATCAGCTTTCCGACTCCTTGATCCGCCATTCCAGCAGATACAGCAATCGCATCAATGTCTTTGATTCCTTTTTCTAACATTCCATCAATGATCTCATCTGCTGCAAATTCTCCATGCCAGTCTCCAAACATGATCGTCTGTCCATCATGAATTCTTGAGAGCGCTTCCTCTCTTGTTACAACTTTTGACTTCAAAGGCGTGACCTCCCTTCTATGTTCATGGTTTGATCCTGGCTTTATTCTCCTTTGAATTCAGCCTTTCTCTTCTCCATAAAAGCTTTGACTCCTTCTATAAAATCAGAAGATGCCGCACATTCACGCTGTGTCGGAATCTCACATTCATCCAGGTATTTCTTATAATCAGCAAGCCCTGCCTGATAAATCTGTTTCTTGATATTCTTATAAGAAAGTAATGGTCCACTAGCAAATTTCTTAGCAAGTTTCATAACGGTATCATCTAATTCCTCCGCTGGAACTACATCATATACCATTCCGGCATCTTTTGCTTCCTGGGCTTTCATTGGTCTTCCTGTAACACACAGTTCCATTGCCTTCTGAATTCCAAGACTCTTAACAAACAGGTACGTTCCACCGGTATCTGGAACTAGTCCAAGATTCACAAATGCCATAATAAACTTCGCATTGTCTGCGCATACAACAAAGTCCCCTGAAAATGCAAGACTTACTCCTGCACCTGCTGCCGCTCCACTTACACTTGAGATCACAAGCTTACTCATACGCTTCAGACCATCGGTTACATTGCCAACTTTACTGATCAGAGAATCCATATTCACTTCTCCACCTTGTTGGATCAGGTTATAGAAGTATCCAATGTCTCCTCCTGCTGAAAATGCCTTTGGCATTCCTTTTAAAACAACAACTTTTACATTCGGGTCATTCTCACAAGTATCTACTACGTACATCAACTCGTCTGCCATCTGATCATCAATTGCATTAAGATTCTTCATATAGTTCATTGTGATGATACCAACTCCATCTTCTACAACGAACTGCAATTTCTCTAGCTTCATAGGCATATCCTCCTTTAAGTTGTTTTGATAACTATATTGTATCATTTTTTGTACAATTTGTGAAGCTTTTCGACAAAATTAAGGGGTTGACGAATCTCATTTTCTATAGTATCTTATAGCCATAAGGTCATATAACTGACGGAGCACGTGGAATTAACCACATGGAAGTATGATCATTAATCGCCGACCGTCTGGGCAATCTGTCTGGACGTGCGGCGTTTTTTTTATTCTATTTTTACAACGCTTCATCGTTCAGATATTGATCCTGTTAACTTTTTACGTACTTGTCCTAAGTACGTATCATCCATAAGGAGGAATACTATGACAGTTGGTCATGTCCATTCCATCGAATCGATGGGTCTGGTTGATGGACCAGGGATACGAACCGTTATCTTTTTACAAGGATGTGCTCTAAGATGTCGTTTCTGCCATAACCCTGATACTTGGGAATTATCTGGCGGAACCGAATACACACCGGAAGAACTTGTTGCAAAGATTCGACGATTTAAACCTTATTTTAAAGAAGATGGTGGTGTTACCTTTTCTGGTGGAGAACCTTTATTACAACCTGATTTTTTAAAAGAGACTTTAAAACTATGCAAGAATGAAGGCATTCACACTTGCATCGACACTGCAGGTTATGGACTTTCTGATTATGATGAGATTTTAAACCATACAGATCTTGTTCTTCTTGATCTGAAACACATCTATAAAACGGATTATGAGAAAATGACAGGAAGATCAATGGATCGTTTTGAAGAATTTTTGAATGCTTTAAAAAAACATCAGACTAAGATATGGATTCGCCATGTCGTTGTTCCAGGAATTACTGACAGCGAAGATCATATGGCTCAGTTAAAAGCTTGTATTCAAAAGATTCCTAATGTAGAGAAAGTTGAGCTGCTTCCCTATCATTTACTTGGTACCAACAAATATAAAGTTATGAATATTCCTTATTCTTTAGAAGGTGTACCTGCCATGGATAAAAAGAAAACAGAGATGTTACAACAAACCTATTTTGATCATGTTTATTTTACGGAGGAAAAATCATGTTAAACGAATGGAATGGATTCAACGATGGTGTCTGGACAAAAGAAATCAATGTAAGAAATTTTATACAGAAAAACTACACTCTCTATGAAGGAGATGACTCTTTCTTAGCTGATGTATCTCAGAAAACAAAAAAAGTCTGGAATAAATGTGAAGAACTGCTTGCTGAAGAATTGAAAAAAGGAGGCGTTTTAGATGTTGAGACAGATATCATTTCTGGTATCACGAACTTCGCACCTGGATATATTGATAAAGAAAATGAGGTGATCGTTGGACTTCAGACAGATGCACCCCTAAAACGTATTGTCAATCTATATGGCGGTAAACGTATGGCGCACCAGTCACTGGAACAATATGGTTATAAACTAAATGAAGAGATTGACCGCCATTTTAATGAATACAGAAAAACACACAATGAAGGGGTTTTTGATGCCTATCCAAAACGTACCCGTCTTGCAAGAACTGCTGGACTTCTAACAGGACTTCCTGATGCTTATGGACGTGGACGTATTATTGGAGACTACCGTCGTGTTGCTCTTTATGGAATCGACCACTTGATCGAAGAAAAACAAAAAGATCTAGACTTTGAAGATGGACCTATGACAGAAGACCGCATTCGTCTGCGTGAAGAAATTTCTGAGCAGATCCGTGCCCTTTCTAAAATGAAAGAAATGGCTGCATCTTATGGTGTTGATATTTCAAAACCTGCAAAAAATGCGAAAGAAGCTGTTCAGGCGGTTTATATGGGATATCTTGCGGGAACAAAAGAAAATAATGGAGCTGCAACTTCCCTTGGACGTACTTCTACATTCCTTGATATTTATATTGAACGAGATCTTAGAAATGGAGTGATCACAGAAACAGAAGCTCAGGAATTGATCGATCAATTTATCATCAAACTTCGTCTGACAAGACATTTAAGAACTCCTGAATATGACGAACTATTTGGTGGGGATCCTACGTGGATCACGGAGTCTATCGGTGGAGTTGGTATTAATGGAAAACCTCTGGTTACTAAGAACTCTTTCCGTTATCTTCATACTTTATATAACATTGGAACTGCCCCAGAGCCTAACTTAACTGTTTTATGGTCTGAAAAACTGCCAGACAACTTTAAACATTTTTGCTCTAAAGTTTCTATTGATACGGATTCTATCCAATATGAAAATGATGATGTTATGCGCCCAGTCTATGGGGATGATTATGCGATCGCTTGTTGTGTATCTGCAATGAAGGTTGGAAAACAGACACAGCTGTTCGGAGCCCGCTGCAATCTGGCAAAATCACTGCTTTATGCGATCAATGGAGGAATTGACGAGAAAAAAGGAATCCAGGTTGTTCCTGGAATCGAACCGATCACAGATGACGTTCTTGATTTTGACAAAGTATGGGAAAACTATAAGAAAGTTATGACTTATGTTGCTGAATTATATGTTGATACAGTAAATATCATTCATTTTATGCATGATAAATACGCATATGAAGCCAGCCAGTTTGCTCTTCATGATACAAACTTAGAGCGAATCGCAGCTTATGGAATTGCTGGTCTGTCTATTGCCGCAGACTCTCTATCAGCGATCAAATATGCAACTGTAAAACCAATCCGCAATGAAAATGGTGTAGCAATTGACTTTGAAACCATTGGGGATTTCCCTAAGTATGGAAATGATGACGACCGCGCAGATGATCTTGCAGTTAACACAGTAACATTCTTCTCTGACGAACTAAAGAAACATCCGATTTATAGAAATGCGATTCATACTTTATCTGCTTTAACGATCACATCCAATGTTATGTATGGTAAGAAAACCGGATCCACACCAGATGGAAGAAAACTCGGAGAACCTTTAGCTCCAGGTGCAAACCCAATGCATGGACGAGACGAAAATGGTGCTCTTGCATCCTTAAACTCTGTCGCTAAAATTCCATATCGCGATGTATGTCAGGATGGTGTATCCAATACCTTTTCCATCGTACCAGATGCTCTTGGAAAAGATCAGGAACAACGAGTACAAAACCTTACAACAATCTTAGACGGATACTTTGTTCAAGGTGCACATCATTTGAATGTAAATGTTATGCATAGAGAAACTTTGATCGATGCTATGGAACATCCAGAAAAATATCCAACACTTACGATCCGTGTTTCTGGATATGCCGTGAACTTTAATCGATTATCACGCGAACAGCAGGAAGAAGTGATCCGTCGTACATTCCATCAGAGTATGTAGCTTTTTATGAAACAGCAATGGTGCCTGATTCTTATTTGAATCAGGCACCATTACTATTCTTCAAACATTTCTCCCTCTATATTACTTATCTGTTCAATAGGGATGATCGTCTGATCTGTCATAACAACTGTGTGTTTATATTTATCAATTTTCTTTACACAACCAGAACAGGTAATATATGCTCCCCCATCTTTCTTAGCATCTGGTACAAAATACGTGATCTCAATCATTTGCTGTGTACCGATCGTTTCAGCGATCAGATATAACTTTTTATTTAATTCTGCTATAACTTCTTCACTCAACACCTGTTTTGCATCTGTTTGTCTTACAGTTTCTTTAATAGCTGCTTCGTGTCCGGTAAGTGCCGCAAAAGGCGAAAACTGTGCTGCCCTGGCATAAAGTGACATACGAGGGTGCTTCTTTGAAGTTGGATGCGGCAGATTGATAATATCATCGTATTTATGATTGTACTGATCCTTCATAATCTTCCTCCATTGACACTGAATACTTACTTTCTATGCTTTATGTCCGCCGATCTGCTCATTACGGTCTTTTGCTGTTGCTCCCTCCTGAAGGTTCATTCCTTTCAAGATAGCGTTCTTCCCAAACTTCTTTTTGATTGTGAGCATTGTCTGTTGCATCCGTTTCTCACGCTCTAAAACAGCTTCTTCTTCGGCTTGTTCCTGTTCCTTTACCGTATAATCTGTAAAAAGATCAAGCTGCTCATACGTTTCTTCTTCCTTTGAAAAACTTTCATCCACGAGCTTGTTCGCTGTGATATTGATTCTTCTGATCAGCAGATTTTTATCCACGATCCGATCATACAATTCCATCACTGCATCTGTGATCAGCATGGTAGATGATGTCTTCCTTTTCAGGTTTGTTGTTCCATGAGCGTGTTTTGGAACTTTCCTTCCATATCGGTCAATCGTAACAGATCCCTTGTACTTCCTATATCTATCTGGATCCGTTAGATTTTCTATATCATAACCTACGGTCAATACGATCTGGTCAGTAACAAGTCTCTTATCTACCAGATCAAGTGTCATAAGATCAGTCATTTCTTTTACAACTAACTTTGCCTTATCAAAGTCATATGGGCAGTGAAGTACTTGCCCGGAGCATACACTGTTGGTTTCCGGTTTGTATGCTTTGACTTGCTCCATAGTACAAGGCTCATAGCCCCAGGCATGATCGATCAGCAGTTCCGCATTGATCCCAAACATCTTATAAAGCAGTTCTTCATTATGGAATTCATTTGGCTTTCCGACGGAACATCTTGCAACATCTCCCATTGAAAAAAGACCGTGTTCTTCCAACTTCTTCGCATAGCCTTTGCCTACTCTCCAGAAATCTGTAAGCGGTCTGTGATTCCATAGCTTCCTACGGTAAGACATTTCGTCTAATTCGGCGATCCTTACGCCATCCTTATCCGGTTTAATATGCTTTGCTACGATATCCATCGCAATCTTGCACAGATACATATTCGTTCCGATTCCGGCGGTTGCTGTAATTCCTGTTGTTTTTAAAACATCTCGTATCATAGTCATGGCAAGTTCCCTTGCAGTCATCTGATAAGTATTCAGATAATCTGTTGCATCTATAAATACTTCATCAATTGAGTACGGAAAAATATCTTCTGGCGCAATATACTTTAGATAAATATTATAAATCTTGGAACTATATTCCAAATAGTATTCCATACGTGGTGGTGCAACAATATAATCAACCTTCAATGCCGGATCCTCATTTAATTCTGTGCTGTCATCCGACGAACCTGTAAATGTTCTGTTTAAAGCTTTCCACCTGCGGGTATTATTGACTTCTTTAATCTTTTGCACGACTTCAAACAAACGTGGTCTGCCTGGTATTCCATAGCTTTTCAGCGATGGAGATACCGCAAGGCAGATCGTCTTTTCCGTCCGGCTTTGATCTGCAACCACAAGATTTGTCGTTAAAGGATCGCGATTTCGCTCCTTACATTCCACAGAAGCATAGAATGATTTGAGGTCAATCGCAATATAAGCCTTTGTCTTTGTCATTATTCTATGCTCCTCTATTTGCATAATGAATCAACCATCATAGCAAGCCACATCATACAAAACATAAATAAAAAACACAATAGTACAGAACCACACCCAACATTTGATTTCCCATCATCGGATGATTTCTTCTTCCCTTGGCTATGCTTCGATGCATCATCTTCTTTTAATTTGTTATAAAGATAATATTCTCTGGCATTGTCTTTCCAATCTTTTTTCCCATTTCGATCATAGTCAAAAAAGGCCATATTGATCACTCCCCATTCCTTAATCTATTCATGTTTTTTCTATTTACTAGAGCTGGGAAAATATGGGCTTAATACTCCAGCTACATTACTGATCGGCATTGTTTGCAGCCATACTTTCCCAGGGCCTGTAAGTATTGTGTTAAACACTCCTTCTCCACCAAACAACATATTCTTTACACCCGGAACACTTTTGATCTCCATCGTACAACTTGCTGTCATCGCGGCCAAATGTCCAGTGTCTACAACAATCTGCTCTCCAGCCTCTAATTCATATTCCACAACATGACCATCAAATTCTGCAAACATGATACCATGGCCAGATGCTTTCTGCATAATAAAACCTTCTCCGCCAAATAATCCAGCTCCGATCTTTTTATTAAAGAATGCAGATAACTCAACTCCATTCTCACTGGCAAGATAAGCACTTTTTTGTAATATCATTTCCTGTCCAGGTGCAATTTCAAATGCCTTGATGGATCCCGGGAAGCATGAAGCAAAGGCGATCATTCCTTCGCCGCCTTGTGCTGTATAAACATTCTGGAACATCTTTTCTCCTGAAAACGCTCTTCCAAAGATCTTTCCTATTCCCCCATTCGAAGTTGTTTCCATTTTCATATTTGGAGACATCCAAGACATTCCTCCACCTTCTGTAACCATTTTTTCTCCAGATTCCAGATAACAGATAACTACTGGAAGTGTTTCACCTAAAATTTCATATCTCATAATGTTTTCCTCCTTACTCAACATTTGATTTGTTATTCTTCTTTGCATTTACAATATAAATTCCAACACATACAAGTGCGAGTGCAATCAGACTTCCGATATTAAATGCCTGTTTGACTTCTCCCAATACTAATGCCGACAAGATTACACTGCATAATGGATTCACAAATCCGAAGATTGCTACCTTTGACACGTCATTATATGCAAGTAATACAGACCAAAGTGTATAGGCAACTGCAGATACCAATGCAAGATACAACACGACCGTAATTCCACCAACTGTTACATGATCTAAATGTCCACCCATTGCGTTTCCGATTAAAAATAATACAATTCCACCAATAAAAAACTGAGTTCCACTTAATATAACTGGTGATACTTTTTTTGAATAGTAATTGATCAATATCGTGGATGTTGCATAGGCTAACTGTGAAATCAAAACGAATCCTTCTCCCATCATCGTAAAGCCGAAATCCAAAGAATTTCCAAGAAGATTGATCACGACAACTCCTGCAAATCCTAAGATGCATCCTGTTAATTTTCTTCCCGTTAGTTTCTCATTTCGTACGATCAAACATGACATTAGGATTGCGATAAAATTTCCTAAACCTGTAATGATTCCACCTTTCACTCCAGATGTATGTGCCACGCCGATATAAAAGAAAAAATACTGTCCAACAGTCTGCGCAAGGCAGACAGGAACTGCATATTTTAGAATCTTTCCATCGGGCAATGTCACTTTCTTTTCCTGTATAGAAGCAAAAATCAAGACGAAAAGTCCTGCTAACGCAAATCTTATTCCTGCAAATACGATCTGACTGGCTGTGTTTGTCGTATCTACTTGTAACAGTCGATATCCTGTCTTGATCATCGGAATAGCACTTCCCCATAGAATACAGCATAAACTTGCCAGCGCTGCTACAACCCAAGTCTTTGTTAATGTATGATGTTCTGTTTTCATTATCTTTTTATTTATCCTCTCTTGTTATAGTACTATATTTACATCATTTTATCATATTTTCATATCTTATCCAATCCATACATCATCGATATACAACAAAAGACTCAGAAGTCCACGGCTCCTGAGTCCTTTAACATAATTATCATATATCTATTGCATTACTGCATTCCGTTTGCTGTCTTATATTTATATAGCATTTCGGCATGATTCTGTTCTTCTACCTGAATGTCAGCCATTAACTTTCTAAGATCACTATCCCCAAACATAAATACATTTGTATTATATTCTCCGGAAACCAATTTCTCTGTTCCAATTGCATCAGTTGCAAGAAATGCATCATGCATCTTATCTTCGGACTGGCTCGCTGCTGTATAGATTGCTCTTGGTTCATAGTCTCTTCCATCACTGTCATTGCAGTCACTTGACGGTACTGTTCCATCTAAGACCTGTGTGAGTGAATCGTAATGTGTCTGCTCTTTTTTGTGTAACTGTTCAAAAAGATTTTTAAGTTCTGGATCGATCGCCTGCTGTGCGTATTTTTGATACTTTTCTATGCAGCTTTTCTCCTGTGTTCTTAGGTTTTCAATTGCTGTTCTTTCTGTCTCTTTTAATACCATGATATGAGTTCCTTTCTACTTTGGAAATTTTTATGATGGTATTATCTGCTGTTTGATGCATTTCTATGCAACGAATGGCGAAAATTTAATATTCAATTACATTGAAATTCCATCGTACCATCCGTCTGTAATTCTGCTTGATCAGATAAGTAAAATTCCAAAGTCATAATATTTTTTTCATTCAATTCCAGTTTTTTCACTTGATACTTTACCATTTCACTCACAGAAAATTTACCATCTTCTTTATAGATCGTTGTCAAAATTCCTTCTGTCTTTCCATTGTTGCTTTGTAATCGGATATTTGCAAATCCTCCGGAACTATTTTGCTGTAACAATGTTATCGTTGTTGGTTTTCCAGCTTTTATTTTTTCATAAAATGTTTTCAATTTCTCACCATGACTTGTCTTGGATGGTTTGAATTTTACTGGTGCATTTTTTGTACTATGTTTTTCTTCCCCGATCTGGGCAACAGGATAACCTTTGGATGTTAATGTATCATATAGTGTTTGTAAGTCTTTTTTTGTAACTTTATTCTCATTGATTTTTATGTTTTGACAAATGTCTGAAATTTGCTTAACTTCTTTTTGTGCCTGAGCTTTTTCTCGCTTTGTTATCACCAATGGTTCCCACTTTTTTGTCTTATGATCTGTTTGTTTTGTTGCTTCTTTTATATTTGATGATCTACATGCTGTAAGTGTTATGACACTTGCGAGTAACAAAATAGCTAGCATTAATTTACTACATATATTCTTCTGATATTTTCTTTGCTTTTCTGACCACATATTCTTCTGCCCTTTTAAAATCCTTATGAATAATCCCATATTTCATATCCTTGTCTACGTGCGGAATCATATACAGGTATCATATTCTTTTCAAGTATATTATAAAATATCTCTTTTGAATTACCTTTTCGATATAATTCTTGTCCTGCCCAAGTGAATTACCTCTCCCATGCGGTACAGTAGTTCCTATGGAAGAGGCTTCTGACAGTCGTAACAATTACTCATCTCTGACCAGAAGATTCTGGCTGTTCGTACCGATCAGGGCATATTCACTTATGCCGCTATCCCTTTGACGGGAATACTTTTAGGGTTCAGTTCGTGGAATCCATACACTTTTGGACTTGTCAGAAAAGAAAAGTCTGTTGTTCGATCCCAAATATCCGGAACTGCTTTTCTCATGATGTTCGCTGCTGCATGACAGTCAGCATTCAGGATCGTTCCATCTGCACAACGATACAGACCTCGTTTGATACGAATCCCGGAAAACTGTGCGTTCTCATCATCCACACGATAAGTAGGAATATGATCTTTTGTTGTGATATCTGCTTTGGAAGTATAACTTTCTTCCTGTTCAATGATCTTGATCCCTGCATTCAATGCTTTATATGTGATCATAGCTCGTAGAAAAGCGATCGGCATGGAGACGAACTTCTGATTGTTGATTTTTCCAATCCTGGAATTCTGTTTCCATAACGGATTCACACCAAAGATCAAAGTTCCTGCATAATGATCTACGCAGAAATCAATGATACTCCGGCTGATCTTATGACACTGATCCTTCACAAAATTCGCATGATGATAAGAGAGATCAGCCAATCTCTTTGATGTTGCATATCGGTTTTTATGCCCCTTGGTCAGAATGGAAACGTACTTTGCCTTTTGTTTATGAAACCACTGGGTATCGGATAAAACAGCTCCGCCCTTGTAGATTGCGGATGATCCATCATCACATACGATAGCTGCGAAGTTGTCGATCCCGAAGTCAATGGCACAGGTATAAGGCATGGAAGTTTCGATCACCGGCTCTGGTTCTTCAAATGTCAGACAGAACAGAAATCTTCCATGATAAGGTTTGATCCGGACTTCTTTTAAGAAAGCATGTTCAGAAATATTAGAAAAACTCAGACGTTTCTTTATGATCGGCAGTTTTAAGGATACTCCAGTTTCTGACGGATATAAAACAGCATCCTGATTGGTGATGATCACTGTTGCAAGATCTTGTTTTTTATAGTGGGGCATCTTTGGTCTGCCTAAAAATTTTTCCGGATGTTTTTTATATTCTCTTAAAGAAGCCAGCCAGTTTTTAAAATCTGTGACAGCCTGCTTTACCATCGCCTGTGCTGTCTGCATCGGCAGTCCGATAAAGAAATCCGGATTTTCCGTGACACGCATCAGCTTCTCCAGATGGTTGTAAGAGATCACTTTTCGGACATGGATCTGAGGATGAACATCTTGTAATGCATGAACCTCACAAAAGATATCTTCTTCATTGTCTGTCCGATGTTCTTTTTCATATCCAGTAAAGATGTTACGGATACGAAAAAGAGCAGCATTATATAATAACTTCGCTTTTCTGCAGAAGTCATCACAATAACTGTAGATCATATCTTCGGATGAGATCACCCGTTGTGTTACGGAAAATGCCATATGATTGTATCCTTTCTAATGTCTTGAAAACATTGTATTTCTATAATATAATTATATCAAATATATGTTTAGTTGTAAAGGAGATACATCATGCGAAAGAAAGATAATACAGATTATTATATCCACAGGCACAGTTGCTTTTTACTTCAGTATCATATCGTGTTTGTTACGAAATTTCGACATCCCGTCTTAGTTAACGGAGTCCGTGATGCTGTTTATGAAAGGATCCGTTACGTTGCAGATCAGAGAGGCTTTCATATATTGGAGATCAATGGAGAACCAGACCATGTTCATATCCTGTTGGAAGCAGATACTATGACATCTCCGGCAGAACTTGCCAATGTCCTAAAGACGCAAACTGCCAGAAGAGCCAGAAAGCTGTATGGAGATACGACTTTAAAGAAGTATTACTGGAAGCCTTACTTCTGGTCAGACAGTTATTTTATCTCATCCGTGAGTGAAAATAGTCTGAAAGTTATCCAACAATATATCAAAAATCAAGGAATAAAATAAAGTCTGGGTCCGTCAGGACGCATTCACCCACGCCCATGCGGTGCAGTTGCTCCTATGGACGTGGTACTCTGCTTAGCTTTTATAGATTCCCATATCATCATAAATCATTTGATACATCAGATATTGATTTTGTGCAAAATTCTGAAAAAACGGATTCCATTTTGGTAATCGATTACTCTTGGATGAATTTAGTGATGCATCCATCGGCATCAGATTCCAAAGTTCATCATTCATAACAAATGACCATGGAATAAAATGATCAATATCGTATTTTTTCTTCTTCACAGGTTGTCCAGTAAAGACGTCTCTGATTTCTTGAACTTCCATGATATCTTGCCAGAGATCTCTTACTTTTTTGAGTTTTCGTACCTTTTCTTCTGTTGGGGTTAATTTATATACCAGACCGGGAACTTCTGAATTATTGTTCTGTAGCCATTTTACTTTTTCGTATTGAATCCACCCCAAAATATTGACTGTATGATCGCTTCCAGCCAATAAAATTTATAGCAATAGGATGGACTTTTCATCATTTTAGAAAATCCATCGATATTTAGATTGTTATAATATTTTGGCTCAATTTCTAGGATGTTTTTCCCTTGCAAATCAGGATATTCAACCATCGTTCATCACCTCGTCCTTCTCTGACATCACCTGTTGTCCATATTTCTTTGATCTGTAATTGAGGGATTTGTGAGATAAATTCTTTCAATGAATCTTCTGTAAAATCCGTAAAATAACGCCCATTTCTCTCCCCTTCGAATTCACCATACTTAAATGATGTATAAATGATTCCATTTTCTTTTAATGCTTTGTTCATCTTATGAAATACACGAAAAAGATCATTTTTTGATAAATGAAGGATTGATGCACATGCCCAGATTCCATCATAAATATTCTGGTCATTTAATTCTTCAAATAACATTTGTTTTACTTTGATTCCTGTATATTTTGAGGCTTCCTTACAAATCTCTTCGGATCCGTCAATCGCCGTTACATTATAGTTTCGCTTTAGAAAATATTTTGTATCACGACCAGAACCGCAACCAAAATCCAAAATTGATGCACCCGATGGAAGATAAGATAAAAATTTATTTTGTATGTTTGTAAAGTCTACGGATCTTGTTGTTTGTATGAATGATTTAGTGTATTTGTTATAATAATTTATGGTTTTGTTGTTCATTGGAAGCCTCTCTTAAGTACATTCTAATAACCATTTGACAGCTTTCGCTAATCTCTTTTGGGCATCAGCAAAATGCCCGCCGCTGTTAAATTCTAATGTTGTTTGCTTTACCTTAGGATCATTGCGCAAAATTCGTTCCTGTGTTCTAGTTCGATCTCCAACTCTTGCCATGACCGGATTCTTTGTTTTTTCTTCTTTTCCTCCAAGGCTTAAGTAGATATTGCTTTCATGCTTTATTTGATGATGTAACACATATTCATCCCATTGTTCAAACCATAAAGAACCAGAGCAGCTTGCAATTGCTGAGAAGATATCCGTTTCATATGCTGTCCATAAAGCAAACAATCCTGCAAGGGAATATCCGATCAGATAAATTTCTCTGTCTACCCCGTAATCTGCTTTTAATTTCGGAATCAAATCATTCATTAACCATTGTAAAGTCTTTGGACCATTTCCTTTGAAATCATCATCTCCGAAGGCAGCAGGTGACTTCCATGGAGAAAAATCACCATTCCAATCTATTACCTGAAATGCACAGAAAAGAAAATCCTGATCATTGACTGTCTCCATCAGACAATCCCACATATGTGCTATTTCATTTCCACGATGAGGATACATTCCCCATAAAATGATCGGACCGCCGGAACCATTTTGCTCTATATAACATGTTTTCTGTCTTATCTGTAATTTCTGCATAAATACACTCATCTCCATAAATTTTTCTGCTTTTAATGGATTTATTTTCATGAATTTTGGCTTATTCCCTAGTTGTAGAATCCTCCAGTTCTTCTAACGCGTCCATATAATTATCCATCCATTCCATCTGCCATTGTCTGGGATCTGTTTCTGATATCTGGCTTAACGGATCGATTTCGTCAAACATTCCAAGATTCTCTGCCATATCTAGCGGAAACAAAGTTTCATCTGGACCGATTATTACCTGATCTCCAATTCCTAGATTCCTGTCATAAGCTGTTAATTCTTCCATCGAAATCTCTTCTGGTTCATCCATAGAATCTTCTTTTACATAAAAAGTTAACATTGGAATTTCTGCTTCTTCTGCTTCTATTTTTATGATCGTATAAATTGGTATTTCATTCATTGTTTGTAATTCAATCATATCACAATCCCCTTGCAATGAGCAATTTCATGCTGTATGATCTGTGCTGTCCATCCAGAATATTTTCCATGCTGTTTTTTAAAATCCTGGTCCAGATAATCTACTTCTATCTCCTTATATCTCTTACAAGGTCTCACTCCATCCAAAGATAAACATCCTTCTTCTGTCTCAAATACGCCTGATTTCTTTGTGATCTTTGGATTGATCATTGCAAACTGAAATGGTCCAACTGCTACTACGATAATGTTCTTTTTAACGCCGATCATATTTGCTGCCATTCCAACACAATGATCCAAATTAGCTCTTAGTGTGTCTAACAGATCAACTACTACCTGTTGATCTGCTTTTGTTGCATCTGTTGATTTCTGTGCTAGAAACAGTGGATCTTTCATTATATCTTTTATCATTTTATTTTTAGCTCCTTTATTTCCTTTAAAAATTCTTCTGGAGAAATATATAAATTTTCTAATACTGGTATCAAATATTTAGATGACTTGAGTCTGTCTACTGCCCATGGTTTTGATGTGCAATAGTTTGTCCCATTTGTTGTCTTGTGTATCGTTCATAAATTGATATTCCTGCCTTCCTGTTTCAATTATTGCAGCAATCTAAAAGGCCCAGAAGTCCATGGTCCCTGAGTCTTTTAGAAAATACATTATAATGGTCCTAATTGGTATGGGTAACAACCTAATGGTTATAATGCATAATCTTGATTGTTTGCTGTTAAACTAAGCTTTTCTGCTAACTCTTCATTCAATACCATTATTTCAATATTCCAAATTTTTCTAATCTGTAATAACCTGGCTTTTAATTCTGCAGATGGTCCTACTAACCAAGCAACATCTTCAGCATTCTTAATTACCAATACAAACTTTAATTTCATATTTTTCATTTCATCTACAAATTGTAAGCTATCTCCAACCTCTGAAATATCCGGATATCTACCTAAAATAGAAGCTAAATAAATATGTAAAGATGCAATAAATTTTTCTACTAGTGAAGAAAAATAAACTTCAAATTTATGTTCTTTCTCCTCTGTTTCATGCCGTTTCTCCGCATTAGGACAACTTTTCTTTGCTTCTAAAAATATAATACTGTCCTCTTTATATTTTAAAATAAATTCTACTGTCTTAATTCCATCACCAAGATCCCTATAAATTTTAGAATTTTCAATATGAAACAAGTTAGATTCATCAAATTCTCCAAAATTCATTTCCGATTCTGTTATTACTTTCACTATAATACCACCCCAATTTCTTCTCTATAAAGTTGACGAAAAGTATCCATAATCGTATTATGTTCCAGTAATTCAAATTCTTTTGCAATCTCACATTGCACTTTACTCATTTCATCTTTATACAGCGAAATATACTGAACATTACTGTCAGATTTCCGTTTTATTTCAATATACTTAGATAAAAAATAATCATGTGTTGAAACAAAAATCTGTACACCCTCTTTTTCCAGCATAATTAATAATTCTGCCAACACAGGAATATATTTCGGATTAATATTAGCCTCTGGTTCATCCCAAAATAATACAGATCCTTTCTCTAATGTTCCGTTCTTAATAAGCTGCCATAATAGAGCTATCTTACGTAAACCTTCTGCAACTAAATTAAATTCTAATTTTGCTTGTGTACCTGGTTTTAAATAAAAACGATCTTCATGTAAAGTAACTTTTCCACTGCTAATCTGTTGTAAAATCTTTAAATATTTCTTCCTTGCAGCGGAATCTACACCTCTGGAAATATCAATTTTAGCAGCTGCAATAATATCTAAATAGGTGTCATCAAATTCTACATTTCCCATCTTCACTGCTGCATCTAAATTCCATGCATTGGATAAAATTTCTTTTGCTGGAATAAACACACTTGTGAGATCAGACATTTGCTTTTCCCATTTTTCCTCTGTTGTAATCTCCGCATCCCATTTTTTGGTTTTCGTTGAAAATGTCATTCCAATCTTTGCTGTGTCTGATCCTACGGATACTTTTGCTGTATTTTTCCCATTTTTCTTTCTATTTACTAATCGTCCAATACTTGACTGATCTGGTCGAAAAAGCATAGTTGTTTTCTGTGAAAATGATACATCGTGTTTAGAAGCCTGACATGCTGCATAAGCTAATTTCATAACATGAGTCTTTCCCATACCATTCTCGCCTACTAGTATATTTAATCCTTTATTAAATGGAATTTTTATATCATCAAATACCGTAAAATTATCCGCCTCTATATTTGTTAATGGCATTTTCATCACCTCATTTATTATTTTGCTCTAGATTTTTGTGTTAAAAAGTGTATCTAAAGTTACATAATTTGTTGTATTATATCCGTTTTTCTTATATTTTATTTCATATTTTGTAACTATAGATGCATATTTATGATTATACATGATTTATTATTTTTCGTCTATTTATATTCATCTTCATTGAGCAATATTGATCAAATATTTAGATGGCCTAAGTCTGTCTACTGCCCAATCTCAAAAATCATAATGCGTTCTCTCTCACTATTTCCACCAAACAAATCGGAACAATCAATTTCATCGGTAAACATCATCTCATCCACCGTCATCAGATATGTAAGATATTCGTCAGATGGATAATAGAAGAAACATAAAATCTGTCTTGGATGTTCATAGTATGATTCCATGATCCTTGCCATCACTTTTCTCAAAATCTCTACGGAAAATGGATTAAAAAAATAGATGCGGTCTATCTGTTCTGGGAGTTGAAATTCTTCTGCATTCGCTAATGAAAATGATACCCTCTCTTTCGATACGGCTTCTTTCTTATTTTCCATTACTTTCTCATAAATGCGTTCGTCATATTCAACTCCGAGGCAACGGCATCTTGTCTGGTAGGATAAGAAAAAGTCTACCCTTCCTTTACCACAGCCATAATCTAAGAGCATATTGTTCTTCCTTATAAGTCCTGTATTTGCTAATCGTTGCAGTACAGAATATGGAGTTGGTTCGTATGGATAGCGGTATTGATCGGATTGAGAGTCGTCTCTGCCCATGGTTTTGATGTGCAATAGTTTGTCCCATTTGTTGTCTTGTGTATCGTTCATAAATTGATATTCCTGCCTTCCTGTTTCAATTATTGCAGCAATCTAAAAGACCCAGAAGTCCATGGTCCCTGAGTCTTTTAGAAAATACATTTTTAAATCCAATTGCAATCTCCACCAGTGATAGCAAGGCTTAGTAAAGCATCCATTTTTTCGACTTCTTCTTCACCCTCGATTTTCTGAAGTAACTGCGCAGTATCTAAAATATCTTCCATATTTTCATCTGGTCCAATCTCGTAGTCGATCTCTGCCTCACAGTCTGGACATGGAATCTTCTCCATCATCTGTAATGAGAGGAATCTATTCCCGCATTTTTTACATTCATAATATCCGCATTTTTTTGTTCCATCTGGTACATAATACATTGTTCCTATCTCCTTTTTTGCTTTATTATCACATATTATACATCTAATCTGGTCTGTTGTCTTAACTTTTTTGTGAGACCACAAGCCCAATAAGGATTAATATAGTTCCAATGATAGAAATCACTGTTATTTTTTCATGTAAGATTAACACTGAAAGTATTACGGTTATAACAGGGGATACGTAAATATAAATACTCGTCTTGATTGCGCCAATCCATTTTGTCGAAAGATTCCATAACAAAAATTATAATACGTTCTTTCTCACTATTTCCACCGAATTTCTTGAAAAATAGAATATTCATGCTAAAATAAATGATTGAATTATGAAATCATTATAAATGAAACAATCATCAAAGAAGGTAGTATTATGAAATCAAAACTTAAAAATTTTTCCTTACTTACAATCAGCACACTCATTATGGCTGTCGGAATTTACTTCTTTAAATTTACAAACAATTTCACATTTGGTGGTATCACAGGTATTGCCGTTTTAGTTGCAAAATTCCTTCCTATTTCTGCCAGTGATTTTTCTTTTGTTGTGAATATTTTATTGCTGATCATTGGATGGATCGTCTTAGGTAAAAGCTTTGCTGAAAAAACAGCTTACAGCACGATTCTTTTATCTGTAAGTTTATCTCTTTTAGAGCGAATTTATCCTATGAGTCATCCACTTACCAATGAGCCATTATTAGAGTTGATCTTTGCAATCTTATTGCCAGCGCTTGGTTCAGCAATCTTATTTAATATTGGAGCTTCTAGTGGTGGTACAGATGTTATCGCTATGATTCTTAAAAAATATACGAGTGTAGATATCGGAAAGGGCTTAATGATCTCTGATCTTATCTTTACTCTCGCAGGATTTCTAGTGTTTAACGTCAAAACAGGACTTTATTCTTTGTTTGGTCTGATCATGCGTTCTGCGTTGATTGATAACTTTATTGAAAGTTTTAACCGTTCTAAATACTTTCATGTTGTAACTTCCAATGCAACATGTATTTGTGATTTTATCCAAAATGATCTACAGCGCGGAGCAACCATTGTAAATGCGACCGGAGCCTTTACAGGGGATGATAAATATATTATCCTGACGGTTCTTAGTCCTTCGCAGGCAGTGAAACTTCGAAACTTTATCAAAGAACATGATCCAAAAGCTTTTCTTTTAGTTTCTAATACAAGTGAGATTATCGGAAAAGGCTTCCATTCTGTCTAGGATGAACAGCCTTTTCTCTGCTTTCTTTTGGTACAAAATATATTGTTCCTATCTCCTCGTATAATATCTTTTGTTGGATTTATTTTACAAAATATTTTTCTTAAATTATCACATACTAAGAAACGAGGAGGTTTCAATGCATGAATAATAAGAAGAAACGAGAACTTACAAACGAAGAAATTGATGAAAATATCTTCGAAATGTGCAATGTTTGTTCTACCACGGATTGTACTGGATTGATCCAGGTTGTTCCAAGAACAGAAGCCGAGCTTGAATCTTACGAAGAATTGTACCCCTTCCGACCACCGTTTTTACCTCATGATGATGATTAAGTCGTCATCCACTTTCTCCTGTGACAAGATCTTATAGCCTGTTATGACTATAAGGTCTTGTTTCAATGTCCATTTTCTCTTCTAATTAGTCTGGCAAAAAATATCATCTCTTATTGATTCCAACATAATTGTTTGTGGTGTAGCATCATAATTTTCATCCATCCAAGCTACAGACTTATCGTCCAAATAATCAATTCCACTTTTTCCAAACATCTGGTTGATATCCTAGTGTTGATTGCTTTCCATTTCGAACAACTGGTGTCTTGATGACTTGTGGATTTTCTAATACTTTTTCAAGTTTATCTTCATTGGCAATATATTTGATCAGTGCAAGCAAGTTCTGATCTTTGCCTTCCCAATTAATCATATGATCTAAACCACCATTTGCCTGAGCTACTGAATTGAATTCGCCTTTGCTCATGCCTTTTTTCTTCATATCAACAAACTGATATTTGATTCTACGTTCTTTGAAAAAACGTTCTGCTTTCTTTGTTTCGTTGCATTTTTTTGTTCCAAATATTTGTATGTTCATGCTGGTTTAAAATCCTCCATTTAGATATGCTCTAGTTTCTTTATCTCATTCATTATTAAGCGCTACAGCCTGTATTTTGCAACTTTTTGACTTCATCTTTGTATTCAGATTTCACAAGGTCCAAACTCAGGAATGCTTAAGTTACAAAACAGCTTTCTCATCTAATCAGCTTTTATTACACCAGTAAAATGAGACTCAACAATCCTATCCATCTGTGCTGCAATCTCTACAAATGGCAAATTCAGATCAAGTGTCTTAACACTTATTTGACTGCCATGCATCTGATACACATTATCAGGCTGGATTTCTTCTTCCGTCTTGGCATAAAGAAGCATTCCTGAAACTGTATTATCTTCTTCTCCAAATTGATAGCTTCGATTTTTTACATAGGTAAAAATCTGATACAAATTGTTTGAATGAAGCGTATGTTTATCAAAATGGACCTGTGTAGTGTGATTGTAATATTTCGCATCAATGATAAGCACTGTATTGCCACGTTGCAAGTGAATATCAGTTTGCATAACCGGCAGCATCGTTCCAACACCATCATCTAGTGCCCACGGAATCTGCGATGCACTAACAGACAATTCTGGATAATGTCTGCTGTAATATTCCAGAATAAATTTTTCATACAGCCTGCACATACGCTGCTCGTCTACAAAGGATGCTAATCTATAGTTACCTGCATCTGTTGTGATCAACATTCCTTCAATCATCAACTGACAAATACTAACTAACATTCTATATGTTTGATTATTACGCTGAAAACGAATCGATGACCATTTAATTTCTGTCGGTTCTATAGAATCTACATTCGAAAAATACAACATTTTCTTCTTCAGATCATCTTTGTATTTTGCTTTTACTTTGCCGTTTCGCAAAAGAAGCATGACTGTTGTTTTCAAGATTTGATTCAACGTATTATTTTCTGAAAGCTCATCAAAATCACAGGTGAGTACTTGTTTATGTAGCAGTTTATTTTTAATTGTACCTGGCATATTAATTTTACCACGCATAACCGTCAGCTCTTCCTGATGACTTATATATTCTCTGTAAAGCCCCTGCTTCAACTGCAGCCCTATGCCCTTGGCTAGGATTGCAGCCAGCAGATTATACATCTCATCAAAAGACTCTACTGCAACATCATCATATGTCTCTTGCTTCAGTGTCTGAAAAGCATAGGAAAGCATATGGTAAATATTATTGATCAGAATACTCTTGTCCTTTGTCATTGAAATACCCCATGCAAAATGTTCTCCCAATGCTGTAGTTTATCTGTATCATCAAACCAATACTCTGCTAACATTGGCAATATATCAAAATCAACTACATCTTGCATCCACTCATCCGTACATTCTTTCGTATTACAAAAATAACTATGTCCAATACAGAATCCTTTCCCTAGAGATTTGTCGTTTGCAATTTCTCTGTTTAGTTCCTTAATACGGTCAATCAACGTATTGAATGTGTCATTTGCAAATGCTTCCTGATACTTAATAAATCCTTCTGAATCAAATCCTGGTTCCATATCAAAGAAGCTAAATCGGCGGCGAAGTGCATAATCAATCATTGCCAAACTTCTATCAGCCGTGTTCATCATACCAATGATATGTAAACGTTTTGGAACGGAAAAGCTGAGACCATTATAGGCTAATGTTGTCTTTGTCTCTCGATAGTCAGCCTCAATCAACATTAATAATTCACCAAAGATTTTACTCATATTGCCCCGGTTAATCTCATCAATGATAAAGAAATAATCTTTATCTGGATGGTTCGCTGCTTTCTGACAGAATCTATAAAAAATTCCATATTTCAGTTCAAATCCATCCTCGACTGGCTTATACCCCATCATAAAATCTTCATAGGAATAATTTTGATGAAACTGTACAAATTCAATGCGGTCGTCATCTTTCTCTCCCATCATTGAATAAGCCAGACGCTTAGCTGCATAAGTCTTTCCAACACCAGGTGCTCCTTGTAAAATGATGTTTTTCTTCCTTGTCAGAACAGCTACGAGACGATCATATTTTGCTTCTGTCATGTAAACCTGATCTAAGAATTTTTCTTTCGAATACTCATCTTTATTTTTCTCAGCTGTTGGCACTGGATTTTCTTCACGGATCAAATCAATAATAAATTCGTATTCATCCTTTGTTAATTTAAATAGACTTCCCTGAATGATACTGAAATATTCCATTTTTTCCAATTCAGGACAGGCTTTCAATGTTGCAAAATCAATTGGTGATGAGAGTCCTTCTAACTTTTCAAAATATATTCTCTCTCCATCCTGCTCTGCATTTACACGAAATATAGCTACAATTTGTTTCACCGGAGTAGACTCATATCCAATCACCATATCTCCCGCCTTTGCATCAAGAAAGTTTTGGAATATTCTACGCTTATTTCCATTGTCATTAAACAAAGTATAATTCTGAACTTCTCCCACTGGCATACTGGACATACTCCACATTTTTGGATTTGCATTTAAGAACCAGTATTGCTGTCCATCATCTTCTTGAGGCTGTGCATAAAGAGGCTCATTTGTTAAATCTTTCTTGTTCCAATAACGAAAAATGAAAAATCCAACATCTATTGTAAGTGTCCGTAACTCGGGATCCGCATAACAAGACGACGTAATCTGAGAATTTAGCAGATTTCTAAGCTCATCGTCCTGCTGTAATTCTGCACATATCTCATCATATAATGCCATGAAATTTCTAATATTATCTACATAAGCACCTTTCTTAAACCGATAGTCACTTTCAAGTTCCGATGAGACAGCTTTTACTTCACTGAATTTGTAGATATAATATTTGTCTGGATAGCGCAGCCACAAATATGCCATGATTGCATTTTCATACTGATAGTGCTGCGCAGCTCCATTTCCGTAGCACTCCAATAATGTATTGGACTTATTTTTAAAGTTAGCAATTCTCTCACATAAATCTTTATTTTCGTCATATAGTTCCATATACATTGAACGTACCGCTTCTGGTGCAGCCTCTGCAAAACTGGTAATCATTTTTGCTGGGAAGTTATTCATAGATGCAAGCAAATTACCAACCTGATCCAGAGATTTCTTAAGCATCTGTGCAAAATCAGGTGAATTAATATCCCAATTATTCTGGAAGCATTGTACAGCTTCCCATTTGTATTTTTCGTTAGGCCATTGTTGCTGTACAAAAACTTTTTTGTATTCTGCTAATACTTGTTTTAATCGAAGTTTGTTGAACATGGTTATTCACCACCTTTGTAATGATTCTATGAAACTTTTTTTAAATCTTTTCATAATTTCGTAGTCTCAGGAGTCTTAAGTTATACACTTGCATATCTCTGTTAAGAGAGATATATCTTTTAATTTTCTACTCTTATATTAAGATGTACCCTAATTTCGCAATTTTTTAAATAGCTCATGCTTAATATTTCAATTTATTTTATGCACTGATTCCTTAACACTTGCAGGGTCCTAATTATCCTTGATTAATTCATCAATTTATTTTGTGTGATAGCTTAACTAATTGCCAGTTACGTACGCTCCCAGAAGCATCCAATCTATATTTTTTTGAACATTCCGGACATTGCAACCATACATCATGTTCCCTAAATCCTGGAATATTATCATGTTCTTCTATAACTCTTCCATTTCCACAAGGGCATAAATACTCGTATCTTTCAGTATCCCCATCACCTGCTCCATAACCTGAATGATATTCTTGACTAGAATAAACTCTTTGTGTTCTCATATTAATTTTCCTTTCTGATAACTGATTTAGAAATTAAAGCATATTCTTTATATGCCCCAAATCCCAATATCACTGAGGCAGCTCCAAACAATATTGTTTTTACCTCATGTGGATACTCATTATAAATATTATGTATTGCTTGTTCAATATAATCAGATATTCTCTCTGACATATCCTTTACTAAATTTTGTTCCATATAATCTTCTAAACCTTTCATAATTATTCAGTGGGCCCTACTGTAATTATAAATTACCATTTTATTATTATTTTTTCTAAGAACGAAAATCCGGAATTTCTCTACTGGTGTATTTGACCAAAAATTTTTCTCATATTTCTAATGCGAATGTTTGATAGTTCCTTCTTATTCCAAGCTGCAAATATATCATACTCTTTAAAAAAAGAGGCCCAATCTTCCATTGTTGTTTCCTTTGCGAACCGTTCACGCAGAGTATTACCATTTTCTAATTTTATACCATTATTCAGCTGTGCCATTATTACAAGCAGTTCTGCATAACACCTCTGATCCACCATAATCTCGTCTGACCATTTTAGATCAGCAGGCACAAGAAGATCAATCATCTTTTGCCTTGACCTAATCATTCTGCTATCAATTCCAACCTCACAACCTAAAAAAGACTGTATTTTCATTCTTGCACACAAAATTGAAAAGAAATTTTTATCTATTTCTTTCACTCCCAATTGTTCCATTTTCTTAGCTAGCAAATATGCAAATTCAAATTCATATTTCCAATCTATAGTAAAAAATGCCAATGAATAAAACACCTTTTTGTAATCGCTTTCGTTGCTCTTTTTTCTCCATTCATCCACATTTTTATCGTATTCTTTCATCATATCTTCAAAAGATGTATTAGAAATTTTTTTAACATCAGAAAGTCTATTTTCAACATAAGCCTTTAGTGCTACAATATCATGAATGCTCGTCATCTCAAAATATTGCATTGGAGTAATTGAATAACCTTCTTTTTTTTCGTCCATCGTTTGCATATTTTTAGCTCTAAGTTCCTTAATATCCAAACCCTTCCGTTTAAATTCTTCATATTCCTGATCACGATATTTTTGACAATACTTAAGCAATCTGCTATAAAGCATTCTCTTATCATTATTTCCATTTACACCATATGGTACATAGTATCTTAGTGGATGCTTTTCCTGTGAATTATCAAACGCATATTTTATGAACTCTACTATAACTTCATCTACAAATTCTTTCTCTGACACACCTCCGACAAAAACCATTTCAATATAATTTTTAGGAAAATATGTTATTATAGCCCTAGCAACCTCAAACCTCATTTTCTCCATATTATTCGTCATTAAAATCATCTCAACTTTCTATTGTCAATCCTCTATTTTTTATCTCCCAAAACCTTTTCTATAGTTTCAAGAGCATTTAATAATTGTATACATTCGAAACGTTCTATCTCCCTGCAACACTTTCCATGCAATAGCCAATTCATGTTTATGTATGGTGGTTCCACGCCTTTTTCAAATGTATATTCTCCATCTACAAATAAACGATTCAAAAAAGCTATTAACGAAGGATATATATCCAAAAATAAAATCTCTTAGCAAAAAAAGAATTACTTTCTGCAAATTTCTTTTGTTTTACATCAACAAAACCTTTATCAGAAAACTTTTCTCTGTATTTTGTTCTTGGTGGAAATTGAACTAATGCATTTACTCTTGTCTCCAATAAGCCCACCAGATACATAGCAGAGGTCATATAATCATTATCTTGAAATGCTTTAATTCCTCGAGAATAATAATTTCTATTTACTGGATCATTATATTTTCGTTCCAAACTGATAGTAATACTTTTTATAACACAATCCTCATCTTTTTCAAAAAAATATATAATTTCCTCTATCCTGTCCTCAATAAGTGCTTTATACCAATTCTTTATATATCTTGGATTACTATGTCCAGAAACAACCCATCCATGTTCGCCTAAAGTTCTACATATCTCAAATTCCTCACCATACTTTTTTTCAAACTTTTCTTCCGATAAACTCTCACTTTCTTTTATCACTTGTATAAATTCTTTCATTTCTTCAGATAATTGAAAAGTTTGAGTCAATTCGGAAAGTTGTTTTGATAATCTGATAAAATCTACCATCTGATTCTTAAATTCTTTAACTGTGCTTAACATTTCTGGATTAATATTTGTTTCTAATATGGAACTTAACTGTAAATTATTCTGACTCATTGCAAAAAATTCAGGCGATAAATCCTTTGTGATTTGACTTATATTTTCAATCATCTTTTTGTATTCATCAGAAAACATCCAATAATTATTTTCCAAACAAATCACCCCATTCGCTTTTCTTCTATTACATGCTTATAAATGTTCCTTAATAAACTAATAGAAATATCTAAATCGGCATCTTCGACTATACGTTCACTATCAGGATGATCTATAGCATTTCTAATGAATACAGGAAGTGTATAATAATGATTATATGATGTATCCTCTCTTTCATGTTTTTCTGAATTATATTCTTTGCGTCCTTTTATATATTGATCTATAGATGCGATTTTATTATTCACGTTGCTTCCTTTCATATTACATAGTGTGTTGTGTAATGCTCCGAATAGTTGAATATGATATTCCCTTTTTTCAACACCAAAGGCCAAATAATTTATCTCTACACTTGAATACGAACCCAATAATACATTGTCTACTGTCGTTGCTTCAATTCCTGAATCTGATTTTTTTAATAAAATAATTTTTACATCATCTCGATTAGCTTTATTCATTGCAGATTGAACAATATATTGAGAATGTGTTGCTATCATCAATTGTGCAATTTGTTTTCCATCTTCATTTGTAAATAGATTTCTATAAAATGATAATATCTTTTCCTGCCATTTTGGATGAAGACTTAATTCTGGTTCATCAATAATAATAGTTGAAGCATTTTCAGCATGATACAGTAAATCCGTACCTCGAAAAACTATTTGCTGTTCTCCACTACTTAAATCATTAATATCTATTTGTTGTTTTCCGCGCATAAAATAAACTGTATTTTCATCCTCTTTGGGGTCTATTCCTATATAAGATAAATCTTCAAACATACTACTATATGCTCTTTTAAATCTTTCTATGCGCGAATTTTTCCTCATATATTCTTCATATGTATGTTCAAACTGTGGATTCAGCTTCATATATTTTATATATTCACGATTATCTTCTTCCTCCATATCAATTAGTGCTCGTACAACTTCAGAATAATTTGCACCCTCTTTTTCATATATATTTTCTACATGACTATCTTGGAATTCATATCTTTTTAACCTTGATTCAAATCCTGATCTAGCCTCAGAAAATAGCACTTTCTGCGCACGAATATCATAAGGTTTCTCTATGCATAATTCTGCTCTTTCTAAATTAAAATCACGTTCAGACATTCCGTCTTCTGGTCTAGGATATAAAGCCTCTTCATCTCTTAAAATCACATGAACATTTTCATTTTTATCAAGATATTTTATCTCCTTTAATGGTGACCATTCTCCCAAGTAACTTCCCTCTTGAAAATCTTTAATCGTCTTCAAAATTAATGTTTTACCACTTCCATTTTCCCCAGCAAATACAATTGTATTACAAGCTTTCTTATTTTCATTACGAAAATCAAGTTCTAAATTACCAATTCTTTCAGAATCTTCAAATTTTATATATTCTATCATTCTAAAATCCTTATGTTATAATTGTCGTATAGTTGCTTAATGATTTATCAATATAATTTTTGTAAAATATCGTCCTTTCTTTCTCCTGCTAATTTACCATATTTAAATGATTCCATTTTCTATTAAATTTCTCCAATATTCCTTATATCTACTTCTATTTTTTTACAAGATCATAATACTCACCTATCAATTTTTTATATTCTTCAATAATTACTTTTTCATCTTGTTTTGGATATTTACCGTTTTCCTTTACATATTGTACCAAGTTTGAAAAAAGCTTTTGATTAACAATATATTCAATAAAATGTTCTTTAGAATATTCATTAATTTTTTTATTGTCGTTAAATGTTATTGGTGAAATTATTTTCCATCTACTAAATTCACCACCTCGTATAAAAATGTTTTTTATTTCGACTGCCAATTTAGCAAATTCATCAAATGCAGGTATTGCCTTTCGCATAATACTTACTCCTAAAGCATTACTTTCGTTTTCATGAACAAGTTTTTTTATTAAACACGCCCTAGTATATTTGTCTGGTTTATATAAATTATCTTCTAAATGTGTAACACATATATTAAGATTTTTACCATTATCTATTTTTAAATAAAATTTATTATGTTTCATTTTCGAAAAGATATTTTTTATTTTATTATCAATAATAATTAATTTATATTTTTCTTTTTCTTCTAAAAAATGATTTAATAAATTCACAGCCTTTTCCTCAGTTAACTCTTCTTTAGTAAATGGATTCATTGTGATATCTTCTTCTATATAGGGAATCTTATAAAACTCATTTTTGATATCATACAATGAACAATTATCGACTTCATATTCCTTTGTCTCTTCATTATATCGAATAATTCTGATATCTTCATCTTTTGATACCATTTCTGAAAAATATTCTGGAAAACATTGTTTATAAAAAGGTGCAGTAATCAATAAAACATCTACTATATTCCCTTGCTCTTTTTTCGTTAACTCTTCAATATTTTTCTTTTTTTGTGTTAATAATTTCAAAAATTCTCCTATTAAATAATATATATTTTCATAAATCTCAAGAACTATATCCTCTGTTAATTCTTCTCTGTTTAAAGAAAGTGCCTCCTTTGCTGTATAGTCATACAAATCTATATCAATCGAAAAACAAGCAAACTGTTGCTGGTTTATTTTATGTTTTTTCACTTGTTTTCCTTTAAAATTCACATTAATAGTTCCTCTTTGATATTTTTGAATTACTATTGTATACAAATTATTTTTGTACCAAAAATCAATTTTATCATATTTATTACTTAACAAATAATAATAACCTTGCTCAGATTGTTCTCTAGGAAAATCCCCATTTTCTGATATTTTAGCCGGAATATTCTCTGAAAAATCTGCGCTTTCTGAATTTACAGAAATTTCAAAAAAACTACTATCACATTCTTCAAATATTGCTTCTATAATTTTATATATTACTATACAATTTGTTTCAAATGGTTCTATTTTTGAAAGCTTTTCTGCTGTATATCCTAAAATTTTAAAAGAAAAGTTCAAATCATTTTGAATTTCAATTTCAACACTGCTTCCCCTTGCTATTTTTTCCTTAATAGGTTCTACATTTACATACCCTTCTTGTTTTCCAGATTTAAATGTCATTTTATATGAACCATTTTCATTCGAATTCGTATAAATTATAATCTTGTCTGTTGCCATAAAACAAGATTGTAATCCTATACCAAAATTGGCCGTAGGTCTTAACCAAACAGGCATGCTTTCTATTTCTTTTTTCCTTTCTTTTTGCTGAAAATAACTTTGTCCAACATTACAAATTGCTTTCAATGAATCTAAAGAAATACCTGTCCCGTGATCAGTTACTGAGATTACTGCATTATTGTCAATATTTCTTTCAACACTAATTGAAATAGAATAAATTTGATATATCCATTCTGGTATATCACAAGGCATTAATGTACCTTCATCTACCATCGTTTTATCTATACCATTTGTACAATAATACATACCACTAACAATATCGCGCCACATCTGTATTTTTGTTGCATCTTCTGCATTTTGAACGATTTCTCTAATACATGAAAATTTATCTTCATAAATAGATGATCCTTCCAAAATTTCAAATGCTTTATTTTGAGAAATACCGAATTTTAAATTGCTTAATTCATTTAGATCTTCTATTCCATTCCTTAAAATTTTATATGGTGCCAACTTAGGTGGATATCCAAATTCTTCTGTAGCAATTTCACGCCAATTTAAATGCATTAATTCAATTTCATTTTTGAGCGAATCATACCATCTTCTAGTTTCCCTATATACTGCATCATTTGGACAGTCTGCTTCTACTTCTATTAAATCATTACTTATTAAAACATGTTTTGTGGCTTCATGTTTTTCATAATGAACTTTTGAATCATTTGGCATCTTTCCAAATATTTTTTCACCATATGGATTAAATCTTCCATTATCTAAATCTAGAACATCCCCTAACCTTAATAAACTTGCAATCAAACGTGGATGTACATAATCACCTTTAAATCCATTTGCAATTTTATGTAGCTTATATATATCATCAAATGGTTTTGTATGCATTGCACTTATTTCTGCTATTAACGAAACAAACCTTTTTTTGACCAACCCATTATGTCCAATGTCTATTCCCCAGATATTATTTATGTCTAACAAATAATTCTTTGAAAAAGAGCCATGTTGCCATCTACAATATTTTGAAATCAATAATGTTACTGCAGATTTTACTTCAAGTGGCCAATCTTTCTGAAAGTGTTTTTCATTTTTGCTGTCAAATAATACAATATCTGCTGCATTTTTAAAATCTTCATCATTACCATTATGTTGTTCTTCTAAAAATTCTTGAAAATCTTGGGATGTCCAAAAATCATGAATTTGTGATTCCAAAATAACCATTCCAAAATCATGTAAATATGAAACATGCAGTAATAGCCATAAATCTGTAGGCGACAAATTTTCAATATTTTTATTTCCAAGAGATTTTTCAATATTTAATAAAATACTTTCTGAATGCGTATGATCATGAAAACTATAATGCGGATAATCCTTAATAATTGCATTTAATATTGGTTCAAGTGTTTTTTTATTCAAATTCCATGTTGACCAAAGTTCTGCATATTCTGGATTATCATTTGAAATTTTATGTAACTGTTCTTCTATACTAATTATTTTTTTGTACATTTATTTATCCTTTCGAAATTCAATAAATATCTTTTATTTACATGCATTTAATCCGTTTAAAGACAAAATAGTTATTTCTTGGTATATAGGTATATACTACTTTAAGCTAAAATCTTATTAATGAATTCTAAACTCATCCAACAATACTGCTGCTTTTTCATTCCCTATTTCAGTCAAGGAACTCAATATGTTTTCATAAGCATTAATCAATTTTTCATCTTTTTTTATTTCATCACTATAATTTACAAATGCTTTAAGAATAATCATATCAACTATTGTCTGTTCATCTTGAACGTCTTTAAAGAATTTTTCCTTACCAGGTGATATAGTAGCATCAAAACACTCACTCAATCCTATTAATATATCAGGTAAAAGTTCATCAATATTAAGCATATAAACAGTTCTTAACACATCTCTCAAATGAATCTTTCCATACTTACAAAGTTGATTATTGATAAAACATTTGTCTTTATAACTATATTGTGCTTTTACTTTATTAACATCCCAGCTATTATATCTGGTTACACATAAGAATAAACTCTTTTCTAGCTCCATTCTTACCCATTCTTCTGGAATTGCTTCTATATATTTCTCGAGCATATTAATTTTTGTTTCTATATCTGATCTCTTCCCTTTTTCTCTAAATCCATCAATATAAGCACTTAAAAATCCACCAAAAATATCTTTGTAAAATTCAATTGTATCTATAGTAAATTTTGAAAAATCGATATTACTAAATAGCACATCATATAACGGTTCTGCATTCTTTCCCAATAATCTTAATTGATATTGAAAAAATGTAGAAATAGAATGTTCTTTAAATGTATCTATTATTTCATGTGCTTGTCTTTTCGAAACATCTGCATTCCAAATTTCAATCATACATATTACAATATTTTTGATAACAAGAGCCATTTTTTCATCTTCTATATCAAGTCCACAATGCGGCAATTGGCACAAAATTCCTATATCATAATTATCAATATCAAAATCAGATAAATCCGCTTCAAAATTCTTAAATAAATAATTCCTTATTATCATTTCTTTTTGATTTTCATATAGCTCCGTTCCATTCTTTGATATATGATAATCAACACCTTTTAATCTAGGTATCATATTAGGAACAAAGTCAAATTTCTCATTGTCTTTATGTACCTCTATATACTCAGCATTGAATCTTTGATGATTCATTTCATCCTCTGATAATTTAACAATTGTATTAAAAAAACGTTTTGCATATTTCTTATTCAATCTCAAAAAACAAACTGCTGAATCAGAAATTTTTTCAATTAATCCACTGTGTTCTTCATTCAGAAAACTATTAAGAATAATGGATAAAATGTGTTCTTCATGGATAGGATCAATTTCCTCTTTTAACTGCATCCAAAGCTGTCCTGTCACGTCCATATTAGCTATATATGAACCATTGCCCTTATCAAATATCTTGGAGAATCGCTTAAGCCATTCTCCAATTAAATTATTCCTTTGTTTTTTTGAAATATCCGTTTTAGTTAATGCACCAGCAATCAATATAATCAATGTATCTTCATATTGCATATCCAGTAAATCATTTTCTTGCATTCTTTCAAGTAATTCATCAATTAATTGGATAATGTCATCTGTTTTAATCTCATTATTTTTCACATTTTCAACTAAATTATTAAGTGACTTATTTATTTTCTTTATTGGTTTACTTGCTTCTTCATTTTTTTGAACTATTTTTTGTGGCTCACCTTGTATTTGTGTCTCAAGTAATAAGGTATTTTCATTTACTTGTGTCATAATTGCATTTCTTGCATCCATCTTTTGAATTTGCAAATTCTCATTAGGACACATTTTTTCATCAAAAATAGAATACAAATAATCTACCGTTACATTGCATTTACTTTTTATTTTTTCATCTCCATATAAATATGAATCTATAACGTACTGCTGTAATGATTTAGCACATTTTTCATCTTTTTCATAACGACTATTAATTTGGGATAATCCAAATGACATTAAAATCTGCTTTTCTAATAACTCTTTTGTTGGATTATGAAGATAATTTTCATAACGTCGAATATCCCAATATATAAGTTCCATACTAGATGCCAATTCTACTGCATATCCAGAAAGCTCTTTTTCAAAATTCATACCAATTGTTTCAACCACAGATAATAACAATATATTATTTGATTTTTCATAAATTGTTTTTCTTATATATTCGGCTAATTTCTTTGCATATGTCCTATCAGAAGTATTTGTTATTGTGTTCACTATTGTTCTTTTAATAACATAAATAATGTCACCTAAAATAGCTGGAACTAAACGTTCCATTGTATCTGCTAACCATAAATTTTCATTACCAAAATACAATTTCTTTTCATTTTGATCTGCAAAGAAAATCTCTATTTTTCTTATTCCTTCTGGATTATTTTTTGCAAAACAAGCTACAGATTTATTCAAAAAATCAATTGCCCAATTAAACCCTTTAATAAAATTATATCGCATAATGTACCAAATAAAAGGTGTATCAAACACACTATTATTGGCATAATTATCAGCTTTATCCGATAAGCCATATGCTTTAACTTTATTAAAATCATCTTCATAGTATGAAAAAGGTCTTCTTAATTTTCTATATGTCCATAAAGTTTCTGCTACTTCGCATGCTAATTCTGGCAATTCAATAACAAACCTCGGATTATAATTTTTTATAATAGCTTCTAAAATATCTTCCGATACGCTATCTGATCTATTCAAATCAGAGCGATATTCTTCAAGCATTCTATGAACAAATCCACATAACCATTCTTTAGATGCCTTAGGCATCTTAGAAACTATCAAAAAGAGTTTTACTAATTCTTTCGAATACAAATATGCCTTTCCATTTTTGCATTTTTCAATTAATTCATCTATATAGCCAATTATTATTTCACAAGCTTTCTTCTCAACATCAATCATTCTGTTTTCAAAGTTTGAATAATCATCACATAATTTAATCAACGATTCCTTATATCTCTCGTCTACTATCAATTCTTTTGATGCTATTTTAATTAAATTTTCACGAGCAGCTCCTATCGGTCTTATACTCATTGATAATTTTGGAATATGGATAATCCTCGCTTCAAAAGCAAAAAGATTAGTCACATTTAATAACTCCCCAATTACATCTTTACTCAATAATTCGCTGGATTCTTCAAAAAACAATCCACAATATTTTGATTTTACAATTCCAATCTCAGTTTCTTTCTTCCAATTTTCTTTAATATTTGTGTCTATTAATAATGAATAAATAAATTTTTCTCTTGTAGACTGTATAAATAATTTATTCGATACCCATATTTGATATCGTCTATAAATACAACGCCCTATTTTTTCAATTTCAGTAAAAAATATATTATAATTACCAGAACATGATTCAAATTTTTTATCAATGAATCTTTCAAAACAAATATCTTCAAAAATATCATATTTCAAACGAATTGTATTCCCATTTTCTACAATTATGCCCTCCGAAATTAATGCTTCCAGTATTTTACTATCAATAATATCTTTATCGACACCAACTAAAAAATTTATAGCACGAGTGAAAACGATATTTTCAACAGCTTCCCTAACCATACTTGAAGTTATTCCATATTTAGCACATTTATCTTTTAAACATAATATTTTTTCCCATATTAATAATCTAAAGCTATTTTCATCCTTTATATTTTCTTCGACAAAACCACCAGATATAATCAAATTAATATAAAATGGTAACCTAAATAAATCCGAATATTTTTTATGTTGTTGCAAAGATTTAATAATCGGATATTTTTTTGCAATATTATTTAGTTCTTCCGTCGTTAATTCTGGTGTTTCATAAATAGTAATTCTATATTTAGTGTCTATTTTAAAAAAAGCTGTACTATCAGTGCTTCTACAGGACGTTATAATAAATACATTCTCATATTTATCAGCCAGTCTATAAATCTCTTGAAGAGAAATGAATGCATTTTCTCCACAATCAGCAATAAATTCTATAGCATCAATAAAAATATACAATCTCTGTTTCCCTAACCAAAGAATTGCATCCTCAACATCACAACCCCATATTTCATTTAGTGTTTTTCCTAATGCTAAATTTTCTGCTCTAGTAGCTAAAACATATTCTTTCTCTATTAATAATTTTTTACAAATGACTGATTTCCCTGAACCTGCATTCCCCTGAATTGATATTATTTTATTCGAACCCAATTTTATAGAATCTATAAATTCTGTTCTATTTATCTCATATTCTCCATTTATATATTCTTCAATATTAGCAAGTTCAATATCTTTACTTCTTTCAACAGCTCGCAAAAACTTCTTTATATTTTCTTTCTCCGGCTGTACTTGTATTTCTTCTAATTTATCCATTACTTTAGAAAAATCTGAAGACATTTCATTATGGAGAACTTTTTCTCCTGGTGACATAAGAGATTTTGTATATACATTATACGCAATTATAATTTCCCTAATAAACTGTTCTATTTCTTCTCTGTCTTCATATTCAATTTGAGTATTATTTTCAAAAAATTTCTGAACAATTTCATCAATCTCTTTCTCAGAGAAAATATGATCTTGATACTTTTCTCTCATATCCATCTTAAATTTATCAAGACATGATTGCACCACAGGATTATCTGAATTCCAATCATTCAGATTAGGTCCTTTCTTCTTAACTTTTTCTTTTATAAGTGTAATCCAACTTCGTCCAGCTTCTTCAATTGTAAGTATTGAACTGATTAGACCTATTACTGCTACATGATCCATCCTTTAATTCACCTTCTTCTAATGTAGACTTTGAAATTGTTTGTGTTTGACACACCTCTCTGTATATTTTTATTAAAATTGCACAAGAAAGCTTGGATTTATCAGCTT
>OLRL01000314.1_pt1 | contig 40017 bp, 37 predicted proteins | sample 1643201 | NCBI WGS metagenome assembly OLRL01 (sample SAMEA3136649, study PRJEB25190) | human gut metagenome | biome: human gut; feature: human-associated habitat; material: faeces | place: Austria | collected 2013
ACACTACATACAAATTTTTTCATAATAATAATCTCCTTTTCATTTAAATAATTTTACTATGAAATCTGGTAAAACCAGTGTTAAAACAATAATAATAATGATTACTGTTTTAATATAATATACTTAACCAAAAAAGTCAAGTATATTTTTGAAATTGTTTTTTATGATGATGCCAGAATTAAAAGTTCTTTTCATAGTATTAGCAAAAATAAAAAAGTTAATCTTTTCCTTGATTTTTAAAAAAATAAGGTGTAGTATAATAAATATCAATAAGTAGTATTAAAAACTACTTATAAAGATAAATAAAACCATAAAAGAGCATTCGAAAGAAAAAAGTATCATATACTATCTTTATAAAAGCAAAGGAGTGACTGACATGAAACTGAAAATTAAAGACCCCGGAAGTGCAATTACCCATTTTATTGGATGTATTATGGCGATTTTAGCTGCTCTGCCGCTGCTTTGGAAAGCGGCAAGAGAGCCGGATTATATCCATATTATTGCGATGAGTATTTTTATATTGAGTATGATTTTACTATATGCGGCAAGTACGATTTATCATACGGTAAATTCAACAGAAAAGGTAAACCGCAGACTCCGCAAGCTGGACCACATGATGATTTTTATTTTAATCGCAGGGAGTTATACACCGGTTTGTCTGATTGTTTTGAAAGGAAAAACAGGATTGCTGCTGTGTGCCGCTGTGTGGATTACGGCAATTATCGGAATTATTGTAAAAGCATGCTGGATTACATGCCCCAAGTGGTTTTCTTCTGTAATTTATATTGGAATGGGCTGGCTGTGCGTATTTGCTTTTGTTCCGATTGTACATTCCCTCTCGCCGGCAGGGTTTGGATGGCTTTTGGCAGGAGGAATTATTTATACAGTAGGAGGAATTATTTATGCGCTGAAGCTTCCTATTTTTAATTCCCACCATAAAAATTTTGGTTCTCATGAGATTTTTCATCTCTTTGTAATGGGAGGAAGCGTTTGTCATTTTATTGTGATGTATTTCTTTGTAATGCCTATGCCGGCATAAGATGTGTAAAAAGAGAAAAGAATGTGGATAAAGCAGATAAAATAAAATCCTTTTGTGGATGAAATTTTATCTGCTTTTGGTTTGTAGGAGATTGCGTTATATGAAACAAAAAGTTAAATCAGTCCAAAATGTTCCATAGCTTTATAAATGCCGTCTTCTTCAACCGAAGCAGTAACATAAGAGCAAACGTCTTTAATAGGCTGTGAAGCATTTCCCATAGCGATGCTGTTTGGAACAGCTTCTAACATTGCTCTGTCATTTTCACTGTCACCGAAGACATAACAATCTTCTTTAGATTTTCCAAGATGTTCGCAAAGAAAGTCAATTCCGCTTGCTTTTGAGTAGCCTTTTTGAATGATTTCATACATATTATTAGAGCGGTCAATGCACTGGAAGTATTGAGATAAGTAAGATTTTAATTCCTCATTTTCCGGTGTAGGAGGAAGCATTGCGAGGATTTTATCATAAGTGAGGGTATCACTGTGCAAAATGTCTTCAATATTTTCTCCTTTAATTTGGAAAAGTTTTTCCGCAGCATCAATCCATTTTTCGGCATTTGCAAGAGTATAATCAAAATAAACAGCATGAGATGCTTCGTAAAGTACAGAAACTTTATGTTCACGCAGTTTATATATAAGCTCCTTACAAAATGTATTGGTAAGTTTTTGAGAGAAAAGTTCCTTATCATGAAGAAAAATATTGATGCCGCAGCCGCAGATATAGCCATCAAAATTCAAATCGGTTATTTTTTCAGGGAGACTGGTTCTTGTTCTTCCGGTATTGATAAAGAGAAGATGTCCGTTGTCACGGGCCTTTTTTAAGGCAAGCTTTGTGCTTTCAGGCATAACTCCGGGACCTTCTGTAATCAGTGTACCGTCTATATCAAAAAATAAAAGTTTGGAAGTCATAGAAAAAACGTCCTTTCTGGTAATAGGGTTAAAATTTTGTATTCTATGGGGTATTTTAGGACAGAATGGGAATATTGTAAAGTGTTAATCAAGTCAAAATCGTATCAAAACGTGCCAAAAGATTGATACGATTGACATGATTTGATGAGTAAATGTATAAAAATTCCTTCCTGTACAGATACTATTTCCAGAAATGGAAATTTTAACAGATGGAGGAATTTTTTTATGAAAGCGACAGGAATTGTAAGAAGAATTGATGATTTAGGCCGAGTAGTAATTCCAAAGGAAATCAGAAGAACTTTAAGAATAAGAGAAAGCGACCCAATGGAAATCTTTACGGACAGAGAGGGACAGATTATTTTGAAGAAATATTCTCCTATCGGTGAGCTGAATATGTTTGCGAAAGAATATACAGAAGCGTTGGCACAGGCAGCAGGCTGTATTGCATGTATCGCAGATAAGGATCAGATTATTGCAGCGGCAGGAAACGGATGGAGAGAATATGAGCAGAAAACCATTAGCAGAGAACTGGAAGAACAGATTTCAGATAGAAAAAATATTTGTGCCGCAGAGCAAAAAGAATTTATCAGAATTATCGAGGGAGACAAAATGGAATATGCGTCTCAGGTAGTATGGACAATTACCTGTGCGGGAGATGCAGTTGGTGCAGTGATTATTTTGGAAAAAGAGGGTGGTCGTAAGTTTACGGATACAGAACCAAAATTGGCACAGGCAGCAGCAGGATTTCTGGGGAGACAGATGGAACAATAGTAAAAATAAGATAGATAAAATTCAGCCATAGAGCGGTGCGTTGACGTGAGCGGTTGCTTATGGCTGAATTTTTAATAAATTTTTTCTTATTCAATAGAAGCCTGTCCGACTTTTTTTAAAAGGTCTGATTTTATTTGATAAAGCTCATCAGACAAATCTACATAAACCTCCTGTGGGTTGGCAAAACGTCTTGTTTCATCCCATAAAGTATTTAACTCTTTGCGGCAGATTTCCTGAATTTCCATGACGGAAGGTGAGGTATAAACACATTCTCCTTTCAGGAATACCGGTACGAGAAGCTCTCGTAAAGTGTATGAGCCGCCCGGAATTTTTGTCTTTTTCCATGTGGCAATAGGATCAAAAATAATCATATCTTCATCAGGATTAAATACTTCGTGTTCCATACAGATTAAATCAGCACGGATTTTTCCGGTTTGCTTATCATAAATTCTTTGAATAGTTTTATTTCCCGGATTTGTGATTTTTTCAATGTTTTCGGAAAGCTTGATTTTCGGTATAAAATCAGCATCATCTTTATTCTTAATAGCAGCCAATTTGTAAACACCGCCAAAAGCCGGATTATCATTACAGGTAATCAGATTTGTTCCTACTCCCCATGAATTGATTTTTGCGCCCTGAGCTTTTAAGCTTTCAATTAAATATTCGTCAAGGTCGCTGGAAGCGGAAATAATAGCATCTTCAAAACCGGCGTCAGACAACATTTTATAAGCTTGTTTGGACAGGTATGCCAAGTCACCGCTGTCAATGCGAATACCATAGCCTTTTAAATCAATACCGGAGTCTCTCATTTCTTTAAATACACGAATGGCATTAGGGACACCGGAATTTAAAACATCATAAGTATCTACTAATAAAATACAGGCATTTGGATAAAGCTGGGCGTAGGTTTTAAATGCTGTGTATTCGTCAGAAAAACTCATAATCCAACTGTGGGCGTGAGTTCCTTTTACAGGAACTTGGAACATCTGTCCTGTAAGTACGTTGGAAGTACCGATGCAGCCGCCGATAACAGCGGCTCTTGCGCCATAGAGTCCTGCATCAGGTCCCTGTGCACGGCGAAGTCCAAATTCCATAATGCCATCGCCTTTTGCTGCGTAAACAACACGGGAAGCTTTTGTGGCAATCAGACTTTGATGGTTCAGCAGATTTAAAATAGCTGTTTCAATTAACTGAGCTTCCATAACAGGTGCAATTACTTTTAAGAGAGGTTCTCTTGGGAAGACAACCGTTCCTTCGGGAACAGCATAAATATCACCTGTGAAATGAAAGCCTCTTAAATATTCCAGAAAGTCTGTATCGAAAAATTTCAGGCTTTTTAAATAATCGATGTCATCCGGGGAGAAATGGAGGTCACGCACATATTCAATAATTTGCTCCAATCCAGCAGCAATGGCATATCCGCCGCCACAGGGATTTTTCCTGTAAAAGGCATCGAAAACAACAATTTGGTCTGTGGGATTTTTGAAATATCCCTGCATCATAGTCAGTTCATATAAATCAGTCAATAATGTCAGATTTAAAGCTCTCATATCATAGCGCTCCTTTGCATTTTGTGCAATCAGCTTGTTTTGCACTTTGTGCAGATATTATACCACGTGCGCAGAAGAATTAAAAGGTTTGTGTTAACTTCATTCCGTGATATTCCTCTAAAGTAAGTCCTGTAAGAGAAAGATATAGGGAAAGTGTTTTGCCTACAAACCGAATATGCCATGGCTCAAATGGATATCCGGTAATATGCTCTTTTCGTTTGGGATAGCGTAGGATAAAGCCATGAATGGGTGCATGTGCTTTTAACCATTTTCCTTCTTTTGTATCAGAGAAGCTTTCTTCTAATTCAAAGTCTAAAGAAGGGCAGGAAACGTCAAGGGCAAGACCGCTTTGGTGTTCGCTGGTTCCCGGAGCTGCCACAGCCGTACTATTTCTTTTTAAGGCATTTTCATATAATTGCTTTTGACTTAGATAAGAACGATATCCGGAAACACCTACGAGAGAAATATGGTCTAAGGAAGCCTGTTCAAATAAAGCCTTTGCTGCTGTGGCAGCGTCAATATCCAGCATTTTGCGTTCCTCATTGGCGGAGGGGGCAAAGGGGATTTTTGCAGTTGTAAGGTGAGTCGGTATATAATCAAATGCTAAAGGGACAGAAGGGTTAATAAGCTGCGTATAGGAAAACATAGAATAAGCACCTGCCTTTTTATAGTAAGTACAAGATATGCGGGTAACGGGAAAAATAGAACTAAAATTTCTATATTTTTCTTAAAATAGAGAAATATAGAAAATAGAATTTCAAAATGCTCTTTAGTATGATAAGACAAAAGAGAAAAAATAAGAAAAATGCCTAAAAAATAAGGCTGAAAAGGGGCTGAAACAGAAAAAATAATTTTGAGCATATTACTACGTTGAAGTGGGAAAAGTCAAAAGGGAGAAGTGTTATTGGACATATTGATGAATGAAACAGAAAGTGCTATCATACGCATTGTAAAAGATAAATATATTTTAATTGAAAAGGAAAAGAGGCAATCGCTATGGAAGCAAATGCAAACGTAGTAAATAAGAAAAAAAGTTTTAAGGAAAAATTTCATGATTATATGATGGGAATGTCAAAAATTGTACCATTTGGATTGAATGATAAGGAAGACAAGTATTATCACAGCATTTTTAATTATGATAAATAAGAGATAAAAACAAGGGAAGATAGGGCTGAAAAGTCGCTGTCTTCTTTTTTTGCTTTATTTCTTGTTTTTAGTATACTCGTTTTTGACAATGAAATCTACTCGGAAAAATACACAAAAATCCATAGAATGTAACCTATGCTTTTTTGGGAACAATGTCAATGGATTTTAAAATCTCTCCATGCTAAAATATCTGCAATGGTAAGCTATTCAATATCGTATACCGCATCATTTAAGCTTATTCCATTATCTATATTATTATTATAGTTATTAGGAGGTACAGTATGAACGATACGAAGATTGATGCAATGTTTGAAATATTGCAAACCATTACAAAAGATATAACTGATATGAAAAAAGATATAACTGATATGAAAAAAGACATGACCGACATGAAAAAGGACATGACCGACATGAAAAAGGATATCCTAGGATTAAAAGAAGAAACAAGGGATATAAGGCTTCATATTGAAAATGTAACGGACAAAAACATATCTTTACTGGCAGAAAATTATTGTAATCTAGTTCAAAAGCTAGATAAAAATAACAAAGTGACAGACAATCAATTAGCATATCAGATTAAAGTGAATTATTTAATTTCTGACATGGAAAAGGTGAAACAGGAAGTGGCAGAAATTAAAAAACGCATTTCATAATGTGTTACAAATACCTCCCGGTGAGCGGTTTGGTTCGCTGACCTGGGAGGATTTTTAAATTTTATTTATTTACGAGGGGGAAACACATTGAAAAAGATAAAGCAATATAGGCTAAAAGGGATTTACTATCGCAGTTTTATGGTTTTAATTGTAATCCCAATTCTCATTGTATTTATTGCAGCAATTTTTATTATTCGTCAAATGATGGAAGATTCTGCTATACGGAATATTGAACGTGTGCAGAAAAATATGTGTATGAATTTGGAAAATGAAATCCAAGATGCAGCTTTAAGGCTATCGCATTTTTTATATGTAAATGATGGTACAATTACAAAGGCAGCAGCGAAAACAGACACTTATGATATGGAAAAAAAGCGGGTGTTGTCAAAGGAATTAGACAGATATTTTAATTTTGCCATGTGTCCCATAGAGGATATTGCAGCGGCAACTTTTTTTATGAAAAACGGAAATTATACCAATTTAAAAGAAGATTTTTCTATTTCTATGGCAGAAATCAAAGGAGCAGATTGGTATGTACAAGCGTTGAAAGAGAAGAACAAAGTCTCTGTAGGAAGTTTTAACAAAAAAATCACATCATCGAAATATGGTCAAAATCCTTTTTATATTGCAGTAGCAATTTCACCGGACATTCGGGTAGATCAGTCGGGACGTATTGAAACAGCTATGTTAATCGTTGTATCTGATTTAGAGAAAACCATAAAATCGGATACAAAGGATGATTCTCTTGGAAATACGATTTTATTAGATGAGAAAAATGAGGTTTTATATGATCCGGAAGGAAAAGCAGACATTATTAAAGGCAGGGAAATAAAGGATGGACAATATAAATTTAAAGAAGAGAAAACAGGGAAATCCTATGTGGCAGTAGCTAGGTCTGTAACAGGTACAAAGTGGCGTGTTGTGAACGTAGTGCGAGCAAGAAAAATAACAGGAGCTTTTTTGCGTACAGCAAGTATTATGCTTGTGATAATTGCTGCGTTAATGTTGCTTTTTAATATATTTTCACATTATTTTTTGAAAAATATTATTCATCCGGTTAATGATATTATCCAAGGCTTAAAAGTAGTACAGACAGGAAACTTAGATGTTCATATTACACCAAAGGGACAATCAGAAATCCGTAACATGATTCATTCCTTTAACCAAATGGTGAGACGGTTAAAGATACTGATTAAAGAGAATGAGCAACAGCAGTTAAAGAAGCAAGAGGCGGAAATGAAGGCTTTACAGTCACAGATAAATCCACATTTTCTGGTAAATTCTTTAAGTTCTATTCGATTTATGGCGCAGATTTCCAGATTTGAGGGGATTCGAAAAATGGCAGAAGCATTGATAAAAATATTGTCCTGTTCTTTTCGAAGTAATCAGAGTACCTATACAATTAGAGAAGAACTGGAGATGCTTGATAGTTTTATCTTCCTTATGAGTATTCGTTATTCTGATGGCTTTCAATTTGAAAAAGAAGTGGATGAAAAATGCTTAGATTATCAAATTCCCAGACTGATTTTGCAGCCTTTAGTAGAAAATTCTATTGTTCATGCTTTTACAGAGAAAGAGGATATAGGGGTAATTAAAGTATCTGTATATGAAGATACGGAATGGATTTATTTAACTGTAGAAGATAATGGAAAAGGAATTTCAGAAGCACAAAAAAAACGGATTTTCAGCGAGGAAGAAAAGGAAGATAATTATAGTATTGGAATCAGAAATGTTTATACCAGATTAAAGTTAAATTATGGAGAGGATAGCAAGTTCGTTATAGATAGCAGAGAAGGCTCTTATACGAAGACGAAAATTGCGCTTAAAAAGAAAGTGGTGGACAAGTGAGATGAAAAAACTATTAATTGTAGATGATGATGCTTTAATCAGAGCAACACTACACACAATTGTGGATTGGAATGAGTTGGGGTATGAAGTTGCAGGAGATGCACAAAATGGTGAGCAGGCGCTGCAAATATTAAAGAAAGAACAGATAGATTTAGTATTTACAGATATGAAAATGCCTGTTATGGATGGAATAGGGTTGATGCAGCAGATTAATCAAATGGAAAAAAAGCCTCAGATTGTGGCATTAAGTGGCTATGATGATTTTAGCTTAGTACGCAGTGCCTTTAAGCTGGGGGCATTTGATTATGTTCTGAAAGAGGATATCTGCGAAAAGGGCATTACTGAATTAATCAAAAAGATTGATCCTGTAATAAAAAAAGAAGAAGTGCCCTTATACAGTGGAAAAAAGGAAGAAGAAGCCTTTTTAAAGGATATTTTATTAGGGCGTGTAATTCCTGTGAAAAAGGGAAGACTATTTGAGGAAAATTATGTGCTGGCAGCATTTGAAATCGACGAGTTTAAAGAAAATACAGTACGATTTCAAAGCTCCTTTGAAGAATATCTTGTAAAGCCAATGGTAAATATTGCACAGCAGATACCGAGAATTGCCAATAAATGTGTTTTTATTTCCTTGTCACCGGGGCTTTATTTCTTATATATACCTATGCCAGAGGGAACTTCTCCGATTGTTTCTGAAACGATTGTTTCTCTTTGCAAACAGCTAAAAAGTGTATGGAACAATTATATGAATTTGCCCGTTTCCGTAGGGATAAGCAGAGTAGGGAGAAATTTAGAAGACTTTTCAGACTGTCTGCTGGATACAGAAAATCAGTTGAAATTGCGTTATCTGGTTGGCAAAGGGAGTATTAATTTCTATGGACAAAAGGGAAGAATTTTGCCTGAAAAAGCTTATGAGAGACAGAAATTCTATGAAGATATCATTCAAGCCTTACAGGATGGAGATTTAGTAAAGCTGGAGGAGCAAAAACGTATTTTATTAAGGCAATTAACGGACATGGCAGAAGAGGATGCAAGGAAAGAATGTCTGTATCTTGTATGGTTTATTGCTCTTATGATGAGAGAGAATGAAGATAGTATTTGGTCTTTGTTTCTGGGGGAAGTAAATTATTATGAAAAAATAGGACGTATTGCGGATGGAGGAAGTCTGGCAATATGGACCAATAATTACATTAGTTATGTAGCCGATTATATTGTGAATACATACGATAGAAACCAGATGGATTTATTTCAAAAAGCACGAAGATTTATTATGGATAATTATGCAAATCCTGAGCTTACATTGGGAAGTACGGCAGCTTATGTAGGATTAAACGAAAAATACTTCAGCTCTTGTTTTACAAAAGAAATCGGAAATACATTCAGTAACTTTCTGACGGAAATCAGAATGGCAAATGCCAGAGAACTGCTTCGCACTACGGATATGAAAATGTATGAAATCAGTGAAAGTGTAGGTTACAACAGCGTAGAGCATTTTAACAGAATGTTCAAGAAGGTGTGTGGTGTGAGTCCCAGTGTGTATAAAAGACAAATTTTATAAATCTAACGATAAGTCAAGAAATCTTACTTTTTGTCATAGTGCCGCATATTTATATCTGTTATGATTTCAATATCATAATTTTTGAGGAGGTCAATATGAAAAAGAAAGTTTTAGCAGCATTATTATGTGCGGCAATGGTTGCTACAAGTCTTGTAGGATGTGGTGGCTCCGAAGGCAAAGAAAGTGGAAAAAAGGACGGAGAATCTGAATTATCAGGAGAATTAGTAATTGCCTTATGGGACAACAGAACAATGGAATTATTTGAAAGTCTGGATCTTGAAGGACGTTTTCAGGAATTATATCCGGATGTAACATTAGAATTTGAAAAGCTGAAAGATGATACAGAATATTGGAATGCTATGAAAATGCGTGCGGCAGCAAATCAGCTTCCAGATGTAATGTTTAATAAAACATTTACTCTTTCCAGATTTAAAGAGTATTTGGTAGATATTTCTGATTTAAAAGCAGTAGAGGATAATAAAGTTGCTTCCGGTTATGCGGTAGATGATAAGATTTTAGGTATTCCTCTTACTATGAGTAGTGAATATGTATATTATTGGAAAGATATGTTCAAAGAAGCCGGTGTAGAAGTTCCGGATACATGGGCAGGACTGGAAGAAGTATCCAAAAAGCTTCAGGATTATTACGGAAAAGACAACGGAGATTATATGGCATTTGCTATTGGTGGAAAAGATGAATGGACAACTTATCCATTTGCAGAATTCATGCCTTCTCTGATTTCCGGAAACGGACAGAACTGGAATACTATGGCAGGTCAGGATGAACCTTTTGCAGAAGGAACAGATGTAAATACAGCGTTTAAGAAAATTGATTCTCTGTTTTCTTCAGGCGTATTTGGAAAAGATCCTTTAGGTCTTAGTAATGACCAGGCATATAACCTGTTTGCTACAAAACAGTCTTCTATTATTGCAGCAGGAGCAAGAGCTTTAAAATCCTTTAAGGATACAGCAGAGAGCACAGATGAGTTAGGAACTTTCTACTTACCTGTAAGAGATGATGAGTCTGAACCATTTAGAACTGTTACACAGGGTGACTTATTCCTTTCCGTAACTTCACACTGTGAAAATCCAGAACTGGCAAAAGCATTTGTAGAATTCTGTTTCTCAGAAGACTGGTATCCGGATCATATTAAATCTATTCCAGATGACAGTGCAAGTAAAACATTTACAAAAGAAAAAGATCCAATTTTAGCACAGGCAGATGAACTTCAGCCAGATGCAGAAATTGTTATGTATGACGGTGGTGGAGATGATTTCCAGGCATTAGTTGCAGAAACTACTTTCGACTATAAAAAATTAGGTGCACAGATGTTAATTCCTGATTTTGATTTAGACGAAGCGCTGAATGAGTTAAATACAAAGTGGAAGGCAGCAAGAGAAAAACTTGAAATTAAATAAGCAGACGAAGTGAGGAGGATATCAGAATGCAAACTCTGAATAAGAAAAAAGCACGGTTTATTGTGTTGTCCTTAATCATTCCGTTGACATTGCTGATTTGCTTTGTAGTATTTCCTGCGGGAGATTTAATACGAATGAGCTTTACAAACTGGGATGGATATTCAAGCTCCAGTGACTTCATAGGTTTTGACAACTATATATCCATGTTTCAGAATAAAGATTTATGGACATCTCTTAGGAATAACGGTGTTTATTTCGCAGCACATTTATTGTTTATTCCCATAGAGCTGATGGTGGCAGTAATGCTGACATCAAAAATGAGAGCAGCAAAGGCATATAAGACAATTGTATTTCTGCCATATATCATCAATGGAGTAGCAATTGCCTATGCATTTTCTTATTTCTTTTCTCCTGTAAACGGAGCATTTAATTCCATGTTAGAATTTGCTCATTTAGAAGGATTTATTAGAAACTGGCTCTCTGATGAAAAGATTGTAAACTTTGTTTTGGCATTTGTATCTTTGTGGCGTTTCAGCGGCTATCATACTGTTTTATTCATGGCTGCACTGCAGTCCGTGCCAAATGAAATTATGGAAGCTGCGGCAATGGATGGGGCAAATTCCTGGCATATATTCCGTTATATTCAGGTGCCATCTATTCAGTTAATGGTTGACTTTGTGTTGTTTGATAACATTCGAGGAGCCCTTCAGGTATTCGATATTCCGTTTGTTATGACAGCGGGAGGTCCGGGATACGCATCATCAACCTTTACATTACATACCATAAAAACGGCATTTACCTTTAATAACTTTGGCCTTGCTTCCACCATGGCGGTGGCAATCATGGTACTTATTGTGGTGATTTATCTCATACAGAATAAAATCCTCCATATTGGAAGAAAGGCGGAAAAGGTGAAATGAGAAAAGGCAAGACAAAAAGAATCGGAATTGAAATTTTAAAACAGGCAGTAGGTATTACGATGGTATTTATTGTGCTTGCGCCTATCTTGCTGACACTTTTTGCGTCACTGAAAACCAAGGCAGATATGGTAAATACATCACCATTGCTGCTTCCTGAGCTTTCCAGAATTACTTTTGATAACTTCAAAGAAGTATTTGCCAATAAATATCTTTTATTAGGATTTAAGAATACAGGAATTATTCTGGTAATCAGTTTGATTTTCAATGTCATGTTTGGAACAATGACAGCATTCATTTTAGAGCGATTTGAGTTCAGAATGAAAAAGGTAATTGTGGCACTGTTTTTCCTTGGAATGTTAATTCCTACCTTTGTAACAGAAATTGCCCGTTTTAAAATTATTACAGGATTAAATTTATACAATACTCTTGGAGCACCGATTATCATCTATGTTGCATCTGATTTAATGCAGTTGTACATTTATAGACAGTTTATTTCTACTCTGCCTGTATCCTTAGATGAGAGTGCGCTTCTTGATGGATGCAGCTATTTCCAGCTGTTTAGAAAGATTATTTTCCCGCTTTTAGCTCCGGCAACAGCGACAGTGGTAATTATTAAATCCATTTCCATTATCAATGATATGTATATTCCATATCTGTACATGCCTAAGAACAAATTGCGGACATTAACTACTTTCTTAATGGATTATGCCAATGCACAGGAAGGTTCCTGGCAGACATTGGCAGCAGGAATTATTGTAATTATGATACCAACAGTACTGATTTACATATTCTTCCAGAAATACATACTGGCAGGTGTAGCTGCCGGTGCAGTAAAAGGCTAAATAAAAGGTGTAAAGTCATTAGATTTCTAATGGTTTTACACCTTTTTTACGTTTATTTCTCAAAAACGTGATAGTTTGCTTCTTACCTTTCCGTTAAACTAAATCACAGATTGCTGAAAAAGGAAGGAGAAACACGATGTCAGAAATCACATTGAAAAATGTTTCAAAAATATATGAAAACCAACAGTATGCAGTCAGAAATGTAAATCTGGAAATACAGGATAAAGAATTTGTGATTTTAGTAGGACCATCCGGCTGTGGAAAATCTACAACTCTTCGCATGATTGCAGGACTTGAGGATATTTCAGACGGAGAACTTTACATAGATGGGGAATTCAGTAATTATTGTGAACCAAAGGACAGAGAAATGTCTATGGTGTTTCAGAATTACGCTCTTTATCCCAATATGACAGTTTATGGAAATCTGGCTTATGCACTGAAAATCAGAAAAGTTCCCAAAGATGAGATTAAAAAAAGAGTTCATGAAGTGGCAAAAATTTTGGAGATTGAGCATTTGTTGGATAGAAAGCCCAGTGCACTTTCAGGGGGACAAAAACAGAGAGTGGCAATGGGAAGTGCAATTATCCGAAAACCAAAAGTATTTTTAATGGATGAGCCATTATCCAATCTGGATGCAAAGCTTCGTACTCAGATGCGTATTGAACTGGCAAAGCTTCACAGAGAAATGGAAACAACGATTATTTATGTGACACATGACCAGACAGAGGCAATGACATTGGGAACGAAGATTGTGGTAATGAAAGACGGATTTGTACAGCAGGTTGCACCGCCGGCAGAAATTTATAATAATCCGGCAAATCTGTTTGTGGCCGGTTTTATCGGTGCACCATCTATGAACTTCTTTGAAGCCTGGGTGGCAGTTGAAGATGGACGTACACTTCTCTATCTGGGAGGAAATGAGCTGGGAAAGAAAGTTTATCTGGATGGGAAAAAAGGAGAAATTCTTCAGAGACAAAAAAATGGCGAAAAAGTAATCCTGGGAATTCGTCCGGAGGATATTTACGAATATGAGGAAGCGAAAAGACGAGGATTTGAGAAAAATAGTGTAGGTCTGGAAGAAAAAGTAATTGCCAGAGAGCTTTTAGGGGCAGAGGTTGTTTTGTACTTTCAGGCGCAGGGAAGAAATCAGGCAGTACGTTTAAATCCGGAGAATGAGACGAAAAGGGGAGAAAATATTAATCTCTATTTCGATACAGAAAAGCTTTACGCTTTTGATATGGATACACAGGAAAACTTGTTCTATAAGGAGGATTTCACTCATGAATAAAAAGAAAAAAGGCCGTTTATCCCCTTATGGATATCTACTGCCGTGTATGCTGATTTTTGCAGTATTTTTGTTTTATCCATTTTTTAAGACCATTTATTTGAGTTTTTATAAGACAGATAAGATGGGGCAGGCGAAACTCTTTGCAGGAATCGAGAACTATAAAGAATTATTGACATCGCCCTCTTTTCTAAACAGTTTAAAAGTAACTTTAATTTTTGTAGGAATTGTTGTTGTGGGAAGTATGCTTTTAGGACTGATTACTGCAGTGTTGTGTAATAAGGCATTTCCCGGAATTCGCTTTTTCAGTACAGCCTATGCATTGCCAATGGCCATTGCGTCAAGCTCTGCAGCCTTGATTTTTAAGTTGATGCTTCATCCTTCCGTAGGAATTGTTAATAAGCTTTTGGGGCTTGATATTAACTGGCTGAGCAATCCGGAAACGGCATTGTACTGTGTGGCAATTCTTACAGCATGGTTAAACAGCGGAATTAACTTTTTGTACTTTTCAGCAGGACTTGGAAATATTGACAACACTATTTACGAAAGAGCTTCTGTAGACGGAGCCAGCGGTGTACAGCAATTTTTCCATCTGACTTTACCGGGATTATCTCCCATTATGTTTTATACATTAGTGGTAAACATCATTCAGGCATTTCAGTCCTTTGGTCAGATTAAAATCCTCACGGAAGGAGGACCGAACGAAACCACAAATGTTATCGTATATTCTATTTACAGAGATGCATTCTTTAACTATCGTTTTGGAAGCGCAGCAGCACAGTCCGTAATTTTATTCTTTATTGTAATGCTCATTACACTGGTAATGTTCCGCATAGAAAAGAAAGGAGGAAAACCATGATAAATACAAAGGCTTTACGAAAAAGAAGAATTCATACAGGAATAAGAGTATTGATTAACATAGTCACAGCAATTATCGTGTTAATTCCTCTCTTGTATGCGGTAAGTATTGCATTTATGCCTTCAGGGGAACTCTTTACCATGGATATGAATTTATTTCCAAAAAATCCGACCATTGAAAACTTCAAACAGGCATTTACAAGTGTTCCTTTACTACGCTTTATTATCAATTCATTTGTTATGGCAGCCTGTATTACACTGGGGCAGATTGTTACCTGCTCTCTGGCTGCCTTTGCCTTCTCCTTCTTAGAATTTAAAGGAAAAGGCGTGTTATTTATGGTTGTTATGGCTACGATGATGGTTCCGGGAGAAGCAACGATTATCTCCAACTATCTTACTGTAAGTCAGCTGGGTATGTTAGACACATATTCAGTATTGATTGTACCTTACCTGACATCGGCAATGGGAATTTTCCTGTTCCGGCAGTTTTATAGCACATTTCCAATTTCTCTGTACGAATCTGCGAAACTGGATGGGTGCAGCAACTTGAAGTTTATCGTAAGAATTTTGATACCTCTTACAAAATCAGCTATTGGAGCAATGGGCGTTTATACCTTTATTAATGCATGGAATATGTATATGTGGCCATTGCTGGTAACAGGTTCTGATGAAATGAGAACTGTACAGATTGGTATCAGTATGCTGGACAGTGTAGACTCTCAGTCAATTACACTGATGATTGCAGGTGTGGTAATGGTAATTATTCCTTCAATATCTATCTTTATTGTAGGACAGAAACAGCTTATTCGAGGAATGTTCGCAGGAGCAGTAAAAGGCTGACAAAGAAAGGGAAAAAGAATGAAGAAAAAAATAATTTCAGTGATTTTAGCAGGAACAATGATGATGGGAACTCTGGCAGGATGCGGAGGAAACAAAACTACAGAAACAGAAAATAAAACAGAAGGCAAAACAGAAGAAACCCAACAGACAGAGGGTACAGAAGAATTTTCCATGGCAGACGCTTCTGAAGTAGACGGTACAGAAATCTCCTTCTGGCATTCTATGGGTGGTGTCAATGGACAGGCGATTGACACGTTAGTTAAGAAATTTAATGATGAAAATGAATATGGAATTACTGTAAAAGCTCAGTATCAGGGAGAATACGATGACTCCTTAAACAAATTAAAAAGCGCACAGATTGGAAATATGGGAGCAGATTTAGTACAGGTATACGAAATCGGAAGTAGATTTATGATTGAGTCAGGCTGGATTACTCCGATGCAGCAGATGATTGATGCAGATAGTTATGATTTATCCCAGATTGAGCCAAATCTGGCAGCATATTATACTATTGACAATCAGTTATATTCTATGCCTTTCAACTCTTCTACACCGATTATGTATTATAATAAGGAAATGTTTGAAAAAGCAGGCATTACAGAAATCCCAGATAGTCTGGAAGGAATTGAAGCAGTTGGTGAAAAGCTTTTAAATGAAGGCGGAGCAGGACAGGTAATTTCTTTAGGAATTTATGGATGGTTCTTTGAACAGTTTATTGGAAAACAGGGATTGGAATATGCAAATAACGGAAACGGAAGAACAGAAGCTGCTACAGCAGTTGCCTTTGATTCAAACGGTGCAGCAGCAAATATTTTAACCGCATGGAAATCTCTTTATGATAAAGGTTATGCACCAAATGTAGGAAAAGGCGGAGACGCAGGTCTTGCAGATTTTTCAGCGGGAAAATCAGCCATTACACTGGGTTCTACAGCTTCCTTAAAACAGATTTTACAGGATGTAAACGGAAAATTTGAAGTAGGTACTGCATACTTTCCTAAAGTAAAATCCACAGATGAGGGTGGAGTTTCCATTGGTGGTGCATCTTTATGGGCATTAAACAACAATGATGCTAAAAAAACAAGAGCAACCTGGGAATTTGTAAAATTCCTGATTTCCCCAGAGTCACAGGCATACTGGAATGCACAGACAGGATACTTCCCAGTAACAACAGCAGCACAGGAAGAACCGGTATTTAAAGAAAACGTAGAAAAATATCCACAGTTCCAGACAGCAATTGATCAGTTACATGATTCTTCACCAAAATATGTAGGTGCATTGTTAAGCGTATTCCCTGAAGCAAGAGCAACGGTAGAGTCTGAAATTGAAAACCTTCTCAATGGAAATGCAGATGTAAAAACGGCAGTAAAAAATATGGCAGATGCTATTAACAAATCGATTGAAGAATATAATCTTGTAAATCAGTAACAGAGGTGAATGAGCATGACAGAAATATTTGCTCACAGAGGTGCCAGCGGTTATGCCCCAGAAAATACACTGGAGGCTTTCCGCCTGGCAATGGAGCAGGGAGCAGACGGCATTGAACTGGATGTACATCTGACAAAAGACGGAGAAGTAGTGGTTATTCATGATGAAACTCTTGACAGAACCAGCGATGGACAGGGAAAAGTAAGAGATTATACATTAGAAGAACTGAAAAAATTTTCCTTTCACAATCATATAGAAAAATACAAGGGAGTTCAGATACCGACCTTAAAGGAAGTGCTGGATTTGGTAGAAAATTCTTCTATGAAGGTAAATATCGAATTAAAAACAGGTATTTACTGGTACGAAGGAATTGAAGAAAAAACCATGGAAATTGTGAAAAACAAAAAAATGGAAGGTCGTGTTATTTATTCTTCTTTCAACCACTATAGTATTCAGAAAATATTAGAGCAGGATATTCATGCAGAAACGGCATATTTGTTCAGTGATGTAACTCTTAATATGGAGAAATATGCAAAAGAGACAGGTGTAAAAGGGCTGCATCCGGCAGTTTACCACCTGAAAATGGCAGATTTTCTGGAAACTTACTTAAACAGTGGGTTAAAGGTGCGTGTGTGGACGGTGAATAAGAAAGAAGATATGAAAATGTTTATGGATGCAGGTGTAGATGCGGTGATTACGAATTATCCGGATTTAGCTCTTAAATAGTTGACGAACCCTTTAAAACTGTGCATAATAGATGCTGACTGACAAGACACTTGAAATGACAGTTTGGAAAGGGAAAAGGATATGAAAGAGTTTTTAAAAAGAAAAAATATTATTTTTTCTGCAAAGAGGTACGGAATTGATGCCTTAAGCGCTATGGCACAGGGATTATTTGCTTCTCTGCTGATTGGTACAATTATCAGCACACTGGGAGAACAGCTGGGAATTGATATTCTGGTAACAGTAGGAACTTATGCAAAAGGCGCAACAGGTGCGGCAATGGCAATATCCATTGGGTATGCATTACAATGTCCTCCGCTGGTGCTGTTTTCACTGGCAGCAGTAGGAATGGCAGCCAATGAGTTGGGTGGAGCCGGCGGTCCTCTGGCACTATTGGTTGTCACAATTTTTGCAGCAGAATTTGGAAAATTAGTATCAAAAGAAACGAAAATCGATATTATTGTTACACCATTTACAGCAATTGGTGTAGGTGTGCTTTTATCCCTGTGGTGGGCACCGGCAATCGGCTACGCTGCAAGCAGTGTGGGAAATGCAATTATGTGGGCCACAGAGCTTCAGCCGTTCTTTATGGGAATTCTGGTATCTGTAATCGTAGGAGTTGCCTTGACACTTCCAATCAGCAGCGCTGCAATCTGTGCGGCACTGTCTCTTACCGGGCTTGCCGGAGGAGCAGCAGTAGCAGGCTGTTGTGCACAAATGATTGGTTTTGCAGTAATGAGCTTTCGTGAAAACAAATGGGGCGGACTTTTTGCACAGGGAATTGGAACATCCATGCTTCAAATGGGAAATATTGTAAAAAATCCAAAAATCTGGCTGCCTCCTACTTTAGCGTCTGCCATTACGGGGCCATTGGCAACCTGCCTGTTTCATATGGAAATGAATGGAGCAGCAGTAGCTTCCGGTATGGGAACCTGTGGTTTTGTAGGGCAGATTGGTGTTTATACAGGATGGGTAAACGATATTGCAAGCGGTGCAAAAGCAGCTATTACACCTATGGACTGGATTGGGATGGCTTTAATCTGCTTTATTCTTCCGGCAGTGTTTACATGGTTGATTGCTATTCCTTTTAGAAAATATGGATGGATTAAAGAAAATGATTTGAAATTAGACTTATAATTATAGGAAAATGGTGTTATAACAAAAAATTACGTTATGGCGCCATTTTTTTAATATTTGTAAAAAATAACTAAAAATAATAGGAAAAGTGAATAAAATTCATGGGAGAAAAATAAGTGCTTTTGTTGAAATATAGAGAAAATGGTGCTATTATATTGTTGATGCATCATAAGGTATAAGTGAACAATATGGAGCATGAATGGCAAAGAAAACACAAAATATATGAGACCTTGAAATTTGTCAAATCTGATTTATGAAACTGTTGGTTTTGGAATGCAATGAATTTTAGGGTTTAAGAAATATCCCCCCTCCCTTAAAAGTTTAATAAGCAAAATTTTAAGGAGGGGGGTAGTTGTATAAAGAGGTAAGGTATGAAGAGAATTGATTTCCATTGTCATGTGTTGCCGGGAGTTGATGATGGAGCAACAGAGGAAAAAGAAAGTTTACGTATGTTAAAGTTAGCGGCCAAACAAGGTGTTTATGCAGTGGTAGCAACTTCGCATTACTCCAGGCAGTTCCCAAATGAAAATCTGGAACAATTAAGGCGGCTAAGAGAAGAACTGCAAAGAAAGATTAGGATAGAAATTAAAAAGGATTTTATTATTTACTCTGGTCAGGAAATTTTTTATACAGAGGATGTAGTAGAAAAACTGAAAGAAAAAAAAATTCTGACGTTAAATGAAAGCGCTTATGTGCTTGTTGAATTCTTTCCATCTACACCATATTCTATGATTCTTGACGCAGTGAGAAAACTTACTATGGCACAGTACATACCAATCCTTGCTCATTTTGAGAGATATACTTTTTTAAGGGAAGGAAATCACGTAGGTGATTTAATACAAATGGGAGCACTGATGCAAATGAATTATAGACCGATTGGCGGTAAGTGGTATACGGAGACAACTAGATGGTGCAGAAAGATGTTGAAAGAGGGTAATGTACATTTCCTGGGAACAGATATGCACAATACTGGTACAAGAAAGCCGGAGATTATGGAAGCTTCACGCTGGATGGAAAAGCATTTAGACAGAGAATATATAAAAGATATTTCTTATAGAAATGCAGAAAAAATTTTGATGAATCAAATTTTATAAATAAAATATAAAAGGTCAAAAGGTAGAGAACATCATGAGAAAGAATACAAAGATACTTAATTGTTTATTATTAGGGATATGTGTAGCTCTGGCAGCGTTATTTATAGGTTTTTTAGCGTTTGATACTAAAACAGAAGCTGTAAGAAATCAAAAGCTGACTCAGGAAGCTAAGAAAACTAATGAAAAAGAAAAAGTAAAGGATGAAACCGCACAGGAAGCTAAGAAAGAACAAACCGAGGAAGAAGAGACAGCAGAGCCTCAAATGCCTACAGGGATTTCTTTTTGGGGAGATGAGTTTTTTACAAAAGAAAATGAACTACAGTATTCTTCAAGAGTAAAATTAGAAGAGAAACTAAAAGCTGAAGGATATATACTGGAGTATGCCAATAAAACATTGGCAGGAGCGGGAACCTTATCAATAATGAAAATGGCAGGGGTACCTCAGGATGATTTAGATAAGTATATTGAACAGCATAAAGTTAGTGCAGGATGGGCGACTCCAGCGGTGACAGAAACCGGAATTCGTGATTTGACTGCTGAAGAAATGGACCGTTTTGATAAAGAGTATATTCCTATTATTACAATGGGATATTATGGTGGATGGAATAGAGACCCCAAAGAGCTGGTAGAACAGCAGCAAAAGGTGCTAGATACTTTTGGTGCGAACAAAGATAAATTTATTATTGTCGGAGTAAGACCAATGGATGGCAGTGTGAATATACCGGAATATGAAAAAGTAATGAAAGAAACATGGGGTGAGCACTATATCAGCACTATTGATGTGTGCACAGTTACAACAACTACGGCTGATGGTCAGACTCAGGTTGCAGAGGCGCTTTATGAGAAATTATTAGAACTGGGATATATTTCTAAATAGTCGATATGTTGTATATAATAATAAATTTCTAAAAAATTTGGAAATAAAAGGATATTGAAAAATAGGTACACACCATATTATAATTGTGTTGAAAATATTAATTAAGAAAGAAAAGGGTAAATTCATGGAAAAAAAAATGGAAGAACAGAGCATTGATTTGATAGAAATATTTTATGTGTTAAAGCAGAAAATCTTGTGGATACTGGCAGCAGGTTTGCTGTTTGGATGCGGAGCAGCTGCTTATACACAATTTTGTATCGCACCTACCTATACATCAACCTCCAGTATGTTGGTGCTTTCAAAGGAGACTACGTTGACATCTATGGCAGATTTGCAGCTGGGAACGCAATTAGCCAGTGACTATCAAGTATTGATTAAAAGTAAGCCGGTGATGGAGCAGGTAATTGAGAATTTGAATCTTAAGATTAGCCCAAATGCATTAAAGGGCATGGTATCCATTACAAATCCTGATAATACAAGAATTTTAAATGTATCTGTTACCAGTACAGATCCTAAGCAGGCAAAGATTCTTGTAGATGAGCTTGCGGTAGTGTCATCGGAATATGTAGGAGATAAAATGGAAGTTATTCCTCCTAAAATTATTGAAAAAGGAGAAATTCCTACGTATAAAGATGGTCCTAATATAAAGAAAAATGCGTTTTTAGGGCTTTTTGCAGGACTTTTTGCCAGTGCAGGTGTCTTTGCACTCTTGGCAATTATGAGTGATTTTATTAAAACAGAAGAGGATATTGCCAGATATTTAGATATTCCGGTATTAGCTACTGTACCAGATAGAAAAGATTATATTGGGAAAAATAAGAAAAGTGGAAGAAAGAAAAAGAAACATTAGGAGGATGAAAAAATCATGAATACGGAATTAAAGGTAGTAATGAAAGATCCTAAGCGTTCAGACTATTTCTATGAAGAAGCACTTAAAACTCTTCGTACCAATATACAGTTTTCGAATAAAGAAGTAAAAGTAATTTTACTTACCAGCTGTTACCCAAATGAAGGGAAAAGTGATATTGCCTTTAACTTATCAAAAGAAATGGGAAGTATAGGAAAAAAAGTATTGTTGCTGGATGCGGATATTCGAAAATCAGTATATGTAAAAAGATATAGTGTGAAGCAGGAAGTGAAAGGTCTGTCCCAGTATTTAAGTGGACAGGTGGATAAAGAACAGATTACCTATCAGACGAATTTTGAAAATGTAGATATTGTTTTTGCAGGTCCTATAGCGCCTAACCCTTCTGAGCTTTTAAGTTCCAAGGAATTTGATGATTTTTTAAAAGAAAAAAAAGAACAATATGATTATATTTTTGTTGATACACCGCCGATTGGTTCTATGATTGATGCTGCTGTAGTTGCAGAGAAAAGTGACGGGGCAATTTTAATTGTGGAAAGCGATGCAGTAAGCTATAAAGTAGCGCAAAAAGCAAAGCAGCAGTTAGAAAGAAGTAAGTGTCATATTTTAGGAGCGGTACTGAATAAAGCAGATTTGAAAAAAAGTAAATACTATTCATCATATTATGGAAAAAAATATGGCGGATATAGAGGAAGATAAGGAGATGATGAATAGAAAGAAAAAATATAAACTTGCAAGATTTGCAATTTTTACGGCTACACTTACAGTGGTAGGAGCAGGTGTTTATCTACTGTTGAAGAACCAACAAACAAAGACAGTAGAGATAGGAAACAGTGAGATAGAGGTAGAGCAGACAGATGTAGTTTTGTATGAAGGAAAAAAATATAAGTATAATGAACATTTAAGCAACTATCTTTTTCTAGGGATTGATAAAGAAGAAAGACAGGAAACTCAGGTAGGAAAAGCAGATGCCGGTCAGGCAGATGCGGTTTTTCTCTTTACCAGAAACAGAAAGGAAGGAACCCTTTCTGTATTGACAATACCAAGAGATACTATAACGGAAATTGAAGTATTTAATCAAGAAGGAAAAAGTACAGGGAAAACCCTAGACCATATAAATTTGGCTTATGGATATGGTGACGGTGGGAGAGAAAGCTGTGCTTTAATGAGAGATGCAGTATCGAACTTGCTTTATGGACTTCATATAGATGGGTATTGCTCTATTAACATGGATGCAATTCCTATAATGATGGAACAAGTGAAAGAACTTACAGTGACAGTTCCAAATGACAGCTTGGAAGAAGTTTTTCCTCAGTGGAGTCAAGGGACAGAGGTTAAGCTTACCAAGGATAATATAGAAGATTTTATAAGATACAGAGATACTATAAAACCACATAGTGCTTTAAAGAGAATGGAGCGCCAGCAAGCGTTTTTGGCTGCTTATGGAGAAAGAGCAAAAGAGCTATACCAAGAAAATAGTTCTTTTATTACTAATTTATATACGGCAATAGAAGAATATATGGTAACAAACATTGGAAAAGATAATTTCTTAAAGATTATGCAAAATATGGAAGAAAGTGGAGCCGAGATGTGGACGCTTCCAGGAGAAGGGGTTACTGCAAATGGTTTCGATGAATATCATGTAGATGATACAGAACTGTATAAGGAAATAATAGAAAAATTTTATGAAGAAGCAAAATAAAAAATATTATTTAATCATAGGTTTATGTCTGATAGGGGCTGCATCTTTTGCAGGTATTGGAATATATAAATATCTGCAGGAAAAAAATGCAGGGAAGATTTACGAAGAGATCAAAGAGGAAGCAGTTGTAGAAGAGACAGTGGAACCTGAGCAGGAAGTTCAGCAGCCACAGATAGAAATTCCTATTGACTTTGAAACTTTACAGACGCAAAATCCGGATATCTATGCGTGGATTAAAATTCCGGAAACAAATGTGGATTATCCTATTGTGCAAAGTCCTGATAATAATGCATATTATCTAAACCATGATATCAACAGAGAGAAGAAAGCAGAAGGAGCTATTTTTACAGAGAATTATAACACAAAGACTTTTGAAGATCCCAATACGGTTATCTATGGGCATGATATGAAAAATGGCTCCATGTTTCAGAGCATTCACAAATATATGGACAGGAGCTTTTTTGACAGCAACCGAGAAGTGATTATTTATCTCCCGGATCAGATTTTGCATTATAAAATATTTGCAGCATATCTCTATGACAACAGACATTTGCTTATGAGCTTTGACTTTTGGAATAAAGAAGAATATAAAGAATACTTAGATAATATTTTTTCTATGCGAAACATGAATGCTTTTGTAGATACTTCCATGGAAGTGACAAATGAGGATAAAATCATTACTTTATCCACCTGCTATGCAGGAATTGCAAGCCAAAGATATCTGGTACAAGCCGTACTGGTATCGATAGAAAAATAAAAAGAAAGGAAGTGTAGGACCAATGAAAAAAAGATTTTTTGGAACTTTGCTGGCAGCAGCCCTTGTTGTTACACAGGTGGTTTCTGTATTTGCAGCAGGAAGCCGTACCACAGACGTGACTCTGGTAGGAGAATCTGCGGGATACTATGAAGTATCAGAAGGTACAGCAGAAACTTTTTCTTATTTATACGAGTCTGCTCCAGAGGTAGAAGCTAAGATTTTAGCTGTGAATGCCGGAAAAGAAACTCTTCAGAGCATTGCGGAGCTAGCTCCTGAACTGGCAAAGGAACTGGAAGGAAAGAGTTTAATTACAAAATTCTTCGATTTAGAACCTATCAACGGTGGAATTCGTACAGAAGATGGTAAATACAAAGTGACCTTGTCTGTACCGGCTTTGACAAAAGCTTTGAAAGATGTAAAACTTCTGCATTATAGTACAGACCGTAATCTGTGGGAAATTGTTACACCGACAGATGTAAATTATGCTAATAAGCAGATTACAGCAGAGTTTATCGACTTATCTCCGGTAGCGGTAATTGCAGATGTGGATGAGTCAGCGACAGAAGGAAATAGTACAACAGGTTCAGGTACATCTCCAAAGACAGGGGTAAAATCTGATTGGGGAATGTATATGGGAGCAGCAGCGCTGCTTTTGGTAACGGCAGTTGTGGTAATGAGAAAGACGAAAAAAGAATGTGACTAGAAGATGTTGGGAGCTGCCGTTTAGACAGCTCCCGTGTCCCATAAGCATGAAATGAAGCGTTGGGAATGAAGGAAGGAAAAAAAATAAAAACATGACTATGACGAGAGAAAATACAAAAATGACAAAAAATATACGTTGGATGCTTGTTTTCTACGATATGGGAGTATACGCGATTGCAGCGCTTCTTTTGTTAGCTTTCTATGCGGGAGATGATAAGCTTTCAGGAAAAGGGATTTTTGAACAGGCGGCAATTTCGATTATATGTATTTTTGCGGCGCGTATAATCGGAAATATTTACGGACAGGTTTGGAGATATGGCGGAATACAGTGCTATATCCGATTATTATTTACAGATTTTGCGGGATTTCTGGCATATTTATGTCTGGAGAGTATTTTGCCCATTCAGCACATTACATTTGGAAGACTTTTGTCTTTGGTAAGTTTGAATTTATTAGGGGCTTTGGCAATTCGAATGGTGTATCGCTACGCATATAAATGCGGAAATCACGATACGGTAAAAGGGAAAATTCTACTGGCTTTATTCCGAATTTTTTCAGGGATGGAGATTGGTAATGATAATGATATACAGAAAATTAAGGTTGCTATTATTGGCGCAGGACGCGTAGGTGTGGGACTGGCAGAAGAACTTTTAAATAATAGCGAAGCCTCTTATACACCACGATGTTTTATCGATGTGAACAAAGAAAAGGTGGGCAGAGAAATTCATGGTATTCCTGTATGGTCAGAAGACGAGGCGACACTTCGAAAACTTGAAGAATTAGAAGTACAGGAAATTGTTTTTGCTATTCCTTCTATGGACGCAGAAAAGAAAAAAGAACTTTATGATTATTATAAAAAAGCGGGTTATAAATTAAAAGTTTATGATTTCCCTACGGTATATGCAGTAGGCGGAAAGAGACATTTGAGAGAGTTTGATGCAGAAGAACTTTTATTCAGAAAACCGCTGGCAGTTGCAGATGAACGCACAAATGCCTATTACAAGGATAAAATTGTTTTGATTACCGGTGGTGGTGGTTCTATCGGTTCTGAATTATGCCGTCAGTTAGCTAAAATGGAGCCGAAACAGTTGATTATCCTTGATATATATGAAAACGGCGCTTATGATGTGCAGCAGGAATTGAAAATTGCTTATAGTGGTAAACTGAACCTTCAGGTGGAGATTGCCTCCATTACTAACCGAAAAGCAATGGAAAGAGTGTTTGAAACCTATCATCCTCAAATTGTTATCAATGCAGCAGCCCATAAACACGTACCTCTTATGGAGCACAACTGTATTGAAGCCATTGAAAACAATATTTTCGGTACAGAAGTTGTGGTAAACCTTTGTGAAGAATATGGTGCAGAACGATTTATGATGGTTTCTACAGACAAGGCGGTAAATCCTACAAATGTTATGGGCGCTACAAAGAGAATGTGTGAGATGATTGTACAGAGTGCAAGTACCCATGGCAGGGTAAAATACAGCATCACACGTTTTGGAAATGTACTGGGAAGCGCCGGTTCTGTAATTCCGTTATTTAAACGCCAGATTGCAAACGGTGGACCTGTAACAATTACAGATAAACGAATTATCCGTTACTTTATGACCATTCCGGAAGCTTCACAGTTGGTTCTTCAGAGCGGTGCTATTGCCAATAACGGAGAATTGTTTGTACTGGATATGGGAAAACCGGTGAAAATCATGGACTTGGCAGAGAATATGATTCGCCTGTCCGGTGTACATGGTGTGGAAATCGTGGAAACAGGATTAAGACCGGGAGAAAAGCTGTATGAGGAATTGCTGGTAAAAACTGAGGAACTTGATAAGACAAGCAACAGTATGATTTTTATCGAAAGAGATAAGGCGCTAAGCGCTGATGAAATCAATAAGAGAATAGGGGAACTGAGAGAAGCTTGTGAAACAGGAGACGATTTGGAAGCAAAAGAAGTGTTGAGGAAAGTGGTTCCGACGTTTAAGAGACCGGAGGAAGTTAATAAAAAGGTAACAGCGTAAATACATGATTTAAGTGAGATGGACAACAAAGGGGAAGAAGAAATGAGAAAAGAAATAAAACCATTTGAAAATAAAATTTGGTTAGCTAGTCCGTATATTCATGAAAATTCCAGAATGTATGTAGAACGAGCTTTTGATACCAACTGGATGTCTACAATAGGAGAAAATATAGACTATTTAGAAAAAGGGATACGTGAATATGTAGGATGCAAGGCTTCAGTAGCGTTATCATCAGGAACAGCAGCGTTACATTTGGCTGTAAAATTGGCAGGAGTGAAAGAAGGAGATATTGTTCTGTGTTCGGATATGACTTTTGCGGCAACTGTAAATCCTGTGAGTTATGAAAAAGGAATTCAGGTTTTTGTGGATTCAGAAAGAGAAACTTGGAATATGGATCCGGAAGCACTGGAATTGGCATTGAAAAAATATGAGGGAAAGGCAAAAGCAGTTATTGTGGCTAACCTTTATGGAACTCCGGCTAAGTTAGATAAAATACAGGAGCTTTGCGAGAAGTATAATGCAATACTCATTGAGGATGCAGCGGAGTCACTTGCAGCTACTTATAAGGGAAAACAGACAGGGACTTTTGGAAAATATAATGCGATTTCTTTCAATGGAAATAAAATTATTACAGGAACTTCCGGAGGAATGTTAATGTCTGACAGTGAGGAAGATATTGCAAAAGCCAAGAAATGGTCTACTCAGTCGAGAGACGACACTCCTTGGTATCAACATACGGAGTTAGGCTATAATTATCGTATGAGTAATGTATTGGCAGGAGTTGCTAGAGGACAGTTGGAATATTTAGACGAACACAAGGCTGGAAAGAAGAAAATTTATGAAAGATACAAAGAGGGATTAAAAGATACTCCGGTAACAATGAACCCGTATTTGAAAGAGTCGGATCCTAATTTTTGGCTGTCTTGTATAACAATTGACAAAGATGCTTATGAAGAAGGGATTGGTCCGGGAAAAATTCGTAAAGCATTGGCAAAATATAATGTAGAGAGCAGACCTATCTGGAAACCTATGCATATGCAGCCGATTTATGAGAATAGAGATTATGTGACTCTTCCGGGAGAAAATATAGGAACAGACATTTTTGATCGAGGAGTTTGTCTTCCAAGTGATTTAAATATGACAGTGGAAGAACAAGATATTGTAATTGATATCATCAAAGAATGTTTCGAATAAGAAAAGTGGGGAGTACGGGATAATGAATGGTCAAAAAAACGCAGGATTTGAACATAAAAAGGGTATCTATGAGAAATACATAAAAAGACCTCAGGATTTTTGTTGTGCATTATTAGCGATAATTGTATTTTCCCCTATTTTGCTAATTACAGGGATTTTGGTTCGAATTAAATTAGGTTCACCGGTGCTTTTTAAACAACAGAGACCGGGGCTTCACGGTAAGATATTTACATTATATAAATTTCGAACAATGACAGATGCCAGAGATGAAAATGGAAATCTTTTGCCGGATGATATGAGACTTACAAAGTTTGGAAAATTGCTGAGAAGTACCAGTTTAGATGAACTCCCTGAACTTATCAATATGATAAAAGGAGATATGAGTGTAGTAGGTCCTAGACCATTGTTAGTGAGATATCTGGAGCGCTATGATGAGCATCAAGCAAGACGCCACGAAGTAAGACCTGGCTTTACAGGATATGCACAAGTAAATGGAAGAAATGCAATCAGTTGGGAAGAAAAGTTTGATTTAGATGTGGCTTATGTGGATCATATTACTTTTTTAGGTGACTGGAAGATTATCTGTAAAACTATATTAACGGTTTTGCGAAGAGAAGGTATCAATAGCGCTTCAGCAGCAACAATGGAAGAATTCCAAGGTTCACAGAAAAGCGTGGAGTAAAATTATGAAGAAAAAATTAGTAATTATTGGTGCTAGTGGACACGGAAAAGTGGTTGCAGACATTGCGTTAAAAAACGGATATGAAATTTCTGGCTTTTTAGACGATAATAATTTACTGAAAGAGATTTGTGGTTTTCCGGTACTTGGAAGAGTGTTTGAAAATTATAAATATAAAGAAAACCATGAATTTATTATTGCAATAGGGAACAATATAATCCGAGAAAAAATTGCACAAGAATATGATGTATCTTGGGCTACGTTGATTCATCCTACAGCAGTAATAGGGATGGATGTACAAATAGGTGCAGGTACGGTTATTATGGCAAATGCAGTTCTTAATCCGTGTACAAATATAGGGCAACATTGTATCATTAATACCGGAGCGATTATTGAGCACGATAATAAGATAAAGGATTTTGTGCATATTTCACCAAATGCAGCTTTAGCAGGGACAGTTGAAGTAGGTGCACGAAGCCATATAGGTGCTGGAGCTTGTGTGAAAAATAATACAATGATTTCTGACAATGTGGTAGTTGGCGTAGGTGCGGCAGTAGTAAAAGATATTAAGGAAGCAGGCGTGTATGTAGGAGTACCTGTAAGGAGAATAAAATAGATGAAGAGAATACTGGTTTTGGCAAATTTTGATGTTGGATTATATAAATTTCGAAAAGAATTATTACAGGAGTTAATAGATCGAGGAAATGAAGTATATATTTCTTTACCGGATGGTGAACTTGTGCAAAATCTGGAAAAGATGGGGTGTAAGTTTATAAATACTTCGGTAGACCGAAGAGGAATCAATCCCAAAACAGATGTGAAACTTATGTTCTTTTACTGGAAATTGATTAAGAAATTAAATCCGGATATGGTTATTACTTATACAATTAAGCCCAATATTTATGGTGGCTTAATGTGCCGTTTACATCATGTGCCATACGTTGTAAATATTACAGGACTTGGAACAGCATTCCAAAGCGAGAGTATGATAAAAAAATTAGTGACATTTTTATATAAGATTGCTTTAAAAAAAGCAAAAGTGGTATTTTTTGAAAATACTGGAAATAAACAGACTTTTTTAGATTTGAATATATTAAAAGAAAAACAAACGTGTGTGTTAAATGGTGCGGGAGTAAATCTTGAAGAGTATTCTTTTTGTGAATATCCTTCAGGAGAGGAAATAAGATTTTTGTTTATTGGGCGTATTATGAAAGAAAAAGGGATAGAAGAATTATTTGAGACAGCAGAGATGATTAAAAGAAAGTATCCGAATGTCTTTTTTGATATTGTAGGTCCAATGGAGGACGATTATCGGGGATGGATCAAAGAGCTTGTAGAAAAAAATATTATTGAATATCATGGGTATCAGTCAGATGTAAAACCATATATTAAAAAATGTCATTGTTTTGTACTTCCATCTTATCATGAAGGGATGGCAAATACCCTTCTAGAAGCAGGAGCTATGGGAAGACCATTGATTACTACTAGGATAAGTGGATGTAGGGAGACAGTAGAAGATGGAATAACAGGTTATCTTTGTGAGAGGAAAAACAAAGAAGACTTATATAAAGTAGTAAAGAAATTTATAGAACTTTCATTCGAAATAAGAAAAGATATGGGATATGCAAGTTTTAATAAAATAAAAAAGAAATTTGATAAAAAGAAGATTATCAAAGATACCATTAAAAAATTAAATGTAAGTGATTGTTTTTAAGAAAATGAAGAAAGGTGTATATGAAGAATATAATTTTACATGTTTTAAATACAAATGAGTATTCAGGTGCAGAAAATGTTGTATGCCAAATAATTAAAATGTATAAAAGTGATACTAGGTATCAGATGGTGTACTGTAGTTTAGATGGTCCAATTAGACAAATTCTAGAAAAAGAAAAAATACAGTTTGTAGCATTAAAGAAGATGAGTGTTAGTGAACTAAGAAAAGCTATAAATAAAGTTAAGCCAACAGTTATTCATGCTCATGATATGCGTGCAAGCTTTTTTGTATCTCTTTCATGTGGAAAGATACCATTTATTTCACATATTCATAATAATGGATTTGATTCAAGAAGCTTGAATATTAAGGTTTTACTATTTAGAATTGCAGCGCAACGAGCAAAACATATATTTTGGGTTTCTAAAGCTGCAAAGGAGGGATATTATTATCAAAAACAGATAGGCTATAAAAGCTCAATTCTGTATAATGTTGTTGATTGTGAGGAAATTCGTAAAAAGGCAAATGTACGGATGTGTAAGATTAAATATGACATAGTATTTCTTGGCAGAATTTCTTATGAAAAAAATCCTCTGAGATTGATTGATATTATTTCTAGAGTGGCGAAAAAAAATCAAGGTATTAGAGTAGCCATTATAGGCAAAGGTCCATTAGAAAACGAGGTTAATAAAAGAATTATTGAATTGGGATTAAGTAAAAATATTGATATGTTAGGCTTTCAGACGAATCCATATCCTACTTTAAAGAATGCAAAGATAATGATTATGACCTCTTTATGGGAAGGACTACCAATGTGTGCTTTAGAAGCAATTGCTTTGGGTATTCCTATTGTTAGTACTCCAACAGATGGACTTTGCGAATTAGTATTAGAAGGAAAGACAGGTTTTTTGGCTGCTGCTGATGATGAGTTGGCAGATAAAATCAATTTGATTTGCACTAATAGTGATTTGTTAGATGAGATGCATTTTGCAGTTCTTAAACAAGCTGAAAAATTACTGGATATAAACAAATATAAAGCTGAATTATCTGCTGTTTATGAATAAAAAATATTTGTTTATGGTAGAGAGGATCATGATGAATAATTTAGATAAGCACAGGTTTCTATTAGGGACTATTGTGACATTGTTTTTAGCAATAACAGGAAATACAGCAATTATATTTATATATTTTATTATAATATTTGTACAAGAATTACTGTATATGTTAAGGTATCAGAATGAGAAGATAATTCAACAAATATTAATGCTTATTCCTCTAATGGGAATAACTGTTATAAATGGAATACCTTTAGGAAATATATATATTGCAGTGTTTGCTAGTTATTTGTTGTTTGTGTATAAAGATATAGGAATGAAAAAGAATAAATTTTTACCATATATAGTATTTGTTTTTACAGACATATTTCGATTGTTTGTTTTTTATGGTGAAGGTTTTGATGTGGTGGGAATAATAAGTGTTCCTATTCTGTATTTATGTATATTTGCTGGTATGGCTGCATTTGAGAAAACCAATAAAGAAGAAATTGTACATTTGTATATCCCAGCATTTATAGAAGGAGTTATTTTGTCTATTTTATATGGGGCTATTATTAGATTTAAGAGTGGAGGACTTAATAATGTTTTAATGAATACTAATATTGTAGATAGAAATGAAGGTGCAAGTGGAGATCCGAATTATTTTGGACTATATATTTGCCTTGCGGTTTCAATGATAATTCTACTTATGATGATGGAAGAAAAATATTCAATAACATATTTTTTAGGGGCGTGTGTTTTGATTGTTATGGGCTTATCATCATCTTCACGAATGTTTTTTGTAATTTCTATGTTTTTAATTGGCATTCTAGTATTAATTCTTGTTCGAAATATATTTAATCAAAAAATAATGACAACAATTATGCTCATAGCAATTTTAAGTGTTGGTTTATATTTTATACAGGATATACTAGTAGACAATTTAGACTATGTTTTTTCAAGGCTAAATACATCAGACATAAGTGAATTAACAAATGGGCGAAGTGATTTAATAAAATTATACTTTTCTTATATAGAAGAAAATCCTTTTAGAATGCTATTTGGAATAGGAATAGCACAATACAATATAAGAAGTGGTATAGGTGCTTATGCACATAATATGTACTTAGAGCTATATGTGGCTAGGGGAATTATAGGTATTTTTATAGTAACATTTATAATTATAAGAAATATATTTAAAGGAAATTGGGAAAATATAGAAATATATCAATATATACCAATTAGTATAGTAGCACTAAGTGGATTAGCAATAAACGTTTGGGAAGTAGATTGTTTTTATATGCTATGGGGATTACTTTTTTCATTTATATCAATAAAAAAAAGGAGAGAATAATAGGATGAGTCAATTTGGATGGATGATAACAAACTCTACACAAAATATAGGGGATGATTTTCAATGCATTGCAGCCAAGCAATTTATAGGGGATATTCCTATGGAAAAATGGATTGATAGAGAAAAATTAAAAGAATATTCACAAGACGAGATATATTTGATTGCTAATGGTTGGTATATGCATGAACCTTTAAACTGGCCACCGTCTTCTAAAATCGTTCCACTTTTAACATCAATTCATATTTCTAATACTAGACAAAAAAATGGTAGGATTCCAAGTGAGTTTATACTTTCAAAAGAGTCTGTTGGTTATTTGCAAGAACATAGTCCAGTTGGGGGAAGAGATACATTTACAGTGAGAGAGTTAGAGAAGGTAGGCGTGAAAACATATTTTTCTGGATGCCTTACAATGACACTTCAAAAACTAAGTGAAGAAAGAAAAGAATATATTTGCTTAGTAGATCCGACGAGGGAACTAGAAGAATTTATTCGTAAAAAAACAAAAAGAGAAATAGTGATAGTTCGTCCAGAAAGATCAGATTGGCCTGAGAATTATTCAGAACGTATAGAAAGAGCAAAAAAATTGTTAAAAGTATATGGGGAAGCTCATTTAGTAATAACAAGTAGGTTACATGGAGCATTACCTTCACTAGCGATGAATACACCGGTATTATTACTAGAAGGAAAGTTTGGTGATGAAAGATTTGAAGGATTGAAATATTTTGTTAATTTATGCACATTTAATGATTTATATTCAGGAAAGTATCCATTAAATATTGAACATCCAATAGATAATCCAAAAGAATATCTTGTGTTAAGAAAAAATTTAGAAGAAATAGTTAAGGCATTTGTTAATAAAGAATTAGATATAATTGATTTTAAGAAAATAGATAAAGACAATAGAACTGCATTATCAGAGGCTAGGAGTAGGACTATAAAATTTAATAAGAAATATCATTTAGAATCGATAAAAATAAGAGAATTTAAAAACAAACTTAGATTCATATTTCGTATAATACAAAATACAAGAAAAGGATAAGAAAATGAAAAATATTACAGTACTTCAAGTTATTTCTGAACTTTCAGATGGTGGTGTGGAAGCTATGTTGATGGATATATATAGAAATATTAATCATGCAATTATAAGATTTGTGTTTGTAGTCCAAAGTGACAAGCGTAGATATGAGGATGAAATTGCTAAATTTGGTGGAAAAATATATCAAATAAAACCTTTACATAGTGTGGGTATATCTGTATATATGAAAAAAATCATGAAAATTTGTCAAGAAGAGCATGTGGATGTAATTCATTGTCATAATTTAACTCAAAATCCTATTTTATTATTAGCTGCTAGGTTGGCAAATGTTAAACTCAGAATTTCACATTCACATTTAACAACTGCATTTAGTCGAAAGACAAAAATGTGTATGCCAGTAATAAGATGGGCTATAAACACTTTGGCTACGCACCGATTAGCGTGCGGAAATGACGCTGGTGAATTTTTATATGGACATAAAAAGTTTTTAATAATAAAAAATGCAATTGATATTGATAAGTTTTTATATGCAAAACCATTGAATTTGCAAGAAGAATTAGGTATTTCAGACCAAGTTAATTGTTTACTTCATGTTGGAAGGCTCTCAGAACAAAAGAATCATGAGTATTTAATTCAGATTATGGATAAAATGATGGATCAAAGGCAAGATATTATTCTTCTGTGTTGTGGTAGTGGACCAACTATGAATAAAGTACAAAAAGAGATAAACGAGAGGGGATTAGAAAATAAAATATTGTTATTGGGTTCAAGAACAGATATTCCGAATCTTATGAAAAGTGTTAAATTACTTTTATTACCATCATTGTATGAAGGATTTCCTGTCACGTTAGTGGAAACTCAAGCAAGTGGACTATTGGCTTTAGCGTCTGATACTATTGATAAAGAAAGCGATTTAGGAATGGGATTGGTGAAGTTTTTACCCATAGATGTAGACGCAGATAAATGGGTTTATGAAATATGTAAATTATTAGAAAAAAAAGAATATAAGAATGATTTTAGCTATGAAAACATAAAAAAACAGTTAGAAAATCAGGGGTATAGTAGTAAAAAAAATAGTAAAGTATTAGAAGAAATTTATATGACAGCTGTTGATAAAAAATAAAAAGGAAGAATGATTAGCTATTCTTATAAACTGAAATAGAATCTTTAGAGTGGATAGCACTTTTGTTTAGTATAATATAATTTGAATAGATTATATTAAAATGAACAGATTTTCTAGGGGTATATACAATAAATTTATATGAAGAAAGGAAGTTCAAGCATGTCTGAGAAAAATAATCTAGACCACGGCGTTTTTATACGCCGGAATTTAGATAGCAACTTGTAGATTTATATCATAGTGGAAAAAGGAAGTGTAACACTGTATGTAAATATGGTATTGCAAAATTATGTTGGGATAAGTGGATCGTTCAGTCGGACAATTCTAGCTCCTTTAAGGAAAATGATGTTTTAAAATAAGCAATGTTGATTTTAGGTCGAAAGTAAGTGTAATTAAGGCAAATGCTTACAATACTTTGTGTCAGCAATGTGTACAGTACTACAAGTTTCAAGAAGTATTTATTATTATGGAGCAGAGCAGAAAAGGATGGAATTGAATTAATTGTAACTATAATTGACATATTTAAAGTCAGTAGTAACAATTATGGAATTTACAAAATGAAACAGGAAAATTTGAATCAACCTATACAACCATTCAGTTCCATTCAAAACAGGATAATTGTAATGAATTTAAAATAGTGCCTGTTGAAAATTCATTATTATAGTGTGGCAGAGTCAGTTAGATTTTGTTTGGTTAAACAGAACTCACTAGAGGAATGTTTGTCAAGACTAGAACTGCTTAAGCGTGGTAGGAGGCTATCTTTACAAGCATTATTCCGGCAAGTAATTTATTGAAACAAAATCAGCAATTTTGTCAGGTTTTCAAAATTTGGTTCTTGGATTAAAGTACACCAGTATAATCATAAATTGAGAATTTGAAGAACAACCATATTAAAAAGTAGTAGCAAGTGATTTAATATATGCGTACTCGTGAATATTTTTAAACGAGAAAACATTTGATATTATTAGCTTATTGAGCACAAAGGTTTCCAATATGATAATGCAGATATAACTTTTAAAATCATCAAAACTGAACTTGTAAAAAATAAGTATTTAAAAATTTGGTAATTGATCCTGGCATCTAAGAGAGAGGACTATTTAATATAAATGCAGAATATCATCATTTTTATAATAGTTTTTTGTGGGGAGAATTAAAAAGTTCTAATAAAGTGAAACATATAGAAGGAATAATTTATTTAAAATCTTTGATGTATATAAGATATATGCTAAAGCTAAAGCCATTTAAATATGATTAAAAGTAGGAAATTAGCAGTTTATAGAATTATATGTAAACATAACAATAGTTATTTGGATAAAACGGTTAAAAGTTTTTAAATATTTAAGATAAAGATTAAAAAGGATTCCGTTGATCTTCAGATATTTTATTTTTTAATAGAATAATAGTTATGAAGATCAACTTTTTACAGAGATGAAGTTTGAAAAAGTGCTTTAATTTTATGTAAATATTAGCATTAAAAAAATAACAGCAACGGTGATTGATGCTTTGTGTATAAATGAAGATTTTACTAATTAAAGAAAATAGGTTAGTATGTGTGCAAGAGAGAAATAAATTTTTGTAATTTGTTTGTGTTTTGGGCAAAGTGAAAGGAATGATAGAATATATGAATTTAAATATTAAAACAATGGTAAATTATGGATATATAAGATTCATAAATCAAAATAGAATTTTACAAAGAATTAAAAATCAAAATAGTATTCAATATAAAAACAGAGTGGCAATCGCAATCTCTACAAACAATAATTTTCTTACACAAACAAAAGTCATGGTTGCAAGCTTAGAGAATGCAGGCTGTAGGATTACATTATATATTCTTAATGTTAATTTAACTAATGAAGAAACTAAAGATATTAAGAGTGTAGCTCCTAAGAATGTGGAAATTGTTGTTCTTTCAATAAATGAAGATATTCTAAGGAAATTAAAAATTTCAGAAAAGTGGCCTATAGAGGCATGGGCTCGAGTATTAATTCCTGAACTAATTGATGAAGATATAGTGATTTATATGGATGTAGATACAGTGGTAGTCGATGAATTGCTACCTTTGATAGAAATGGTAGAATGCAAGCCGATTGCAGGTGTATTAAGTACATTTTATTTTCGAGTGGGATTATCATCAATAATGCCTAATGCGGTTAATAGTGGGGTTTTAGTCATGCATAAAAAAGAACTGAATGTTTTAGATTTTTCAAATAATGTTTTAAAATTTGCAAAATCGCATTCGGATGAATTGCAAATGCCGGATCAAGATAGTATTAATAATGTTTGTAAAGATAATATGGGAAATATAGCACCTCGCTTTAATTCAATGAATTATTTTTATGCACATACGTTTAGAACAATATCAAAATATACAGTAGGTGGATATTATACGAAGGAAGAGTTTAATGAAGCATTATATCGACCAGCAATTATTCATTTTAATGGGGGACCTTTTGTAAGACCTTGGATTAAACAAGGAATTAAGCATCCATATTATAAAATATATAAATATTACAATAAGAAAATTGCATGTAATAAAAAATGAGTGGTGAAAATATATGATAGCTGTTTCAGTAATAATAATAGGATATAATACGCAAGAATATGTGAAAAAATGCATAGAATCAGTACTTAAACAGAGTTTAAATAATATAGAGATTATTTGCGTTGATGATGGTTCTAAGGATGATACTTTTCAAATCATGAAGAATATGGGGTTGAAAGATAGTAGGATTAGAGTTTTTACTCAACAAAATAGTGGTCCCTATCTAGCCAGAAAAAATGGCTTAAACAAGGCGAATGGTGAATATATAGTTTTTGTAGATAGCGATGATTGGATAGAAGAGAAAGAATTAGAAACGGCGTATGCTATTAGTAAAAAATATGATTTAGATATGGTCTTTTTTGACTATATAAAAGAAAATAATTTTACAAATCAATTGGAGCCTAATCCATTACCGCTTCCTCCAAATAGAGTTATTGAAAAGGAAGAAATTAAAAGAAATATTTATCCTAAGTGTATGCAGAATTCAAATTTTAGCTCTCCATGTAATAAAATGATTAGAAAAAGTTTTATTGATTTCTATAATATAGAAAATAACATATCTTTGAAGTATGGTGAAGATTTGTTGTTTTTGCTTGAATTATACAATAATCTTTCTAGAACATATTATATACCTGAGCATTATTATCATTATTGCATATATTCGAATGAATCGTTAAGTCGTAGACATACACCAGAGGCGTTTTTTACTATTCATAAACCTCTGTATATAGCACGGAAGCCATATGCAATTTTATGGGGAGTACAGGATTTGTTATTTGCTAATACAGCGTATTTGGGATTAGGAGAATTTATATTTGACATCAAACAGAATTTTAGCTGGAAAGTGATAAAAAAATATTTGTTAGACGAAGTTTTTATAGAAGTAATTAGAAATACTGATACATCTACTTTGTGTAAAGTAAGCAAATCTTTTAAAGTTAATCTCCTAAAGAATATGATAAATTTAATCTCTAAATTTTATAATAACTAGTTAGGTAATTGTTAAATGATTTTCTTCTTTAGTGTGGATAACTTTCTGCTATACAAGGAGAGAAAACAGGTCATTATTCAGAATTGTTTCTGAATTGACATAAATCGTCAGATTAAGGGCGCATTTTAATAAGCTCCGAATAGAACTATGACAATTGAATACTTTTTCAGGCAATTAAAGGTTTTAGACTCCGAATATATTGTGGACACTTCATACTGTGTGCAACGATAACAGTAAGTTGGCTTGCAATCCCTGCAAGAAAAACATATGCTTTTGTGGTGGTATGATTTTTGGATTTCCTTCCAGCAACACACATGTTGATTTTTAAATGGTCAATGGTACGTTCCACGATGGTTCTGATTTTATAAAGAGAAACCCATTCATCGGAATCTCTTTGGATTCCAGGGAACATTCGGAAATCCAGATTTTCGTATGTATAGGAGGTACGACCTCTGGTGGCAGTGGAGCAGGGAGTTTTGCGGTCACAGACATATTTCCCCTTTACCATGTGAACCTTGGGACAAATCCATTTGATACGGTCAGCACGACCTTTCTCATGAGTAATGCCACAATACTTCATGGCGAGAGAAGGATCACTCGGACAGGTGGGATAGCCGTATTCGTTATATCCGACTTTTTTGAGAGTGCTTTCATTTCTGGGATTGTAAGGAATCAGAGCCTTGGAAAAATGAAAATCATGCAATAACATTCCATAGGCTTTAATGGTATCAAAAGAAGAATCTCCCAGAAAGGTATCTGGTTGGAAGTCAGGGTGCAGGGAAAAGAAATCAGAAAGCACAGGTTTTAAAGAAGTAGCATCACCAATGGATTTATCTTCATCAGAAGAATCCGATTTCTTTTCCACCGACATTTCAGGATGAGAAGTTTTAAAGTCATTATCCAGAAAAGCTATGTGGCGGATGATACCCAGCCCATTGGTAAGGATGGCAAATTTATCAGCATAACAGAAATGTCCATTGATGTATTGTTGTTTGGCATCCGGACAGGAAAAAGCTTGAGAGGGCATGAGTCCGTAATGAGTATTCCAATGCAATAGGGTTCATCCGCAATTATCCGTAAACAGGATTGAAACACACGTGCTAAAATGATAGAATTATTTTAGGAATTTTGTCCTTATGGAAGGAATTGAAACAGATGAAAGATACTCTTGAATTACAAAAATTTTACCCGGAAGAAATAGGCATCACAGAAGTAACTCAAAACGAAAAAGAAATTTATATCCATGTTTCTGTGCAATCAAAAAATTGTACATGTCCCAAGTGTGGAGTGGCTTCAGAACATAAACATGGTACTTATAAAAGAAAACTTCAAGATCTTCCGATCTTAGGTAGAACCACGTATTTAATCGTAAATGCTTACGAGTATCAGTGCGACAATTCTTCCTGTGATGTTACAACCTTTG
>OLRL01000322.1_pt1 | contig 39530 bp, 41 predicted proteins | sample 1643201 | NCBI WGS metagenome assembly OLRL01 (sample SAMEA3136649, study PRJEB25190) | human gut metagenome | biome: human gut; feature: human-associated habitat; material: faeces | place: Austria | collected 2013
CAGAAAATCGCTATGCCACAGCCTTGGCAGGCCATCGCGTAGCGATTTTGTTCAACGGGAATTTAACTACTTCTTAATTAGTCGTTTAATTTTTGGAAGTATGAAACTCCCTAACAAATATAAATTACACAGATATACAAATAGATTTCCAATATACGAATAAAGAGTAAATCGCCCTTTCGTGATAACCTGTGCAGATAATGTCTTTGTATCAGACTGAAAGTAATCGGTCTGTGCCAGCACACTACCTCTAAAATCTGAAACAATCGACATTCCGTTATTTGTATGTCTGATTATATTACTTCCATTTTCAACCCCACGCACAATCGCTGTCTTTGCAGCTAATAATGTCATTTCTTTCCAATCCGAAGCTGGAACAATTAGTATATCTACGTTATCTCTACCTGCCTGCTGTATTTTAGACAAAAATGCCATATCAGAACATATAAACGGCGCAATTCTACCATATTCTGTATCAAAACTTTTTAGTATTCCATCTCCTTTTTGGCACAATTCTCCGATTGAACGTCCATGCTTAAAATATTCTGATATAAGTTCTCCTTGTGGATTAAATGCTACCGTTTTATTTTCCTTTAAGTCCACATAAGGGGTCTTCACCAGTAACGAAACAATCAAATAGATTTCTTCTTGTTTTGCCATATCCGACGCTCGTTGCAGAAGCATATCTTCATCTTGTTTTAAAACCGCTCCATTTAGTTCAGACCAAAAAACAATCTTTGCACCTGCTTGTGCTTCCAACTCTGTTTTTAAGAAAAGTTCATCAGCTACTGATGATAGTTTCTTCCTTGTATTTGTAATATTTTCGTCAGTAAATGTATCAGTATAAAATGTAGAATATATATCTTTATCATTATTTAACAGCTCTGAAATCGGAACGGTTACTCCTGCGATCCTAACACTTTTATCTGAATTTCCTGCAAAATGAAACATAACAACTCCATAAGCAAATACCAATCCAATTACAGAACCATATACGATGATATATTTTCTGATGTATTCTTTTTTGCTTTTATTGTTCCAAATCCATATAACCATTGCCGCTGACCAATATATTAAAAAAGTGATTCCATAAATTCCTGTTACCGTTACAATTTGTAGCAGATATAGATTTTGGTATTGTGTATAAGCGTCAGACAACCCACCCAAAATAGGGTATACCAGATAGATGATATACTCTATTGATACCATTATACTTGCAAAAATAATGGTATCTTGAAATCTCATTTTTGATTTTGACCAGTAGATATATGGTAAAACCTTCAGAAAAGATAATAAAATTGATACCATTATACATATCTTTATATCCATTCCAATGGCTCTCCCAAACTGGACAACAAATCCGATGGCATATATAGAACAAATTATAAGGTAGACTTTCCGAGTACGATTAAGGTAAATCATACACAGAAACAAAATTGGATAAATCCATGCAAAAATCGGAATACACCATTCTCCGTTGGACATTATATAAACTAAAAAGCTTAATATTATAAAAACCGCAAAAGATTTATTTTCTAAAGAATTTTTCATATTTAACACTCTTCTAAACACTGATTTTTTACTCTATTTAGTTCCTCGATAAATGGGGGTTATAGTAAATAACCTATAGCAATAAAAAGATAGCTATACAAACATTGCCTGTTTAATCTTAGATACATTACACCGCTAAGAACAGAAAACATCATAGTAGAAATTCCGTTCCATATTTCAAGACCTACCCCTCTTGACACAAAATGAAACGCTCCCCATGTCATAGCCAATATAATACCGCCAAAAGGAATTGGGCTTTCTTTTTTCAACAGAGTTTCAATCGCTTTTTGCCCGTATATTATGATTAGAATAACAAGCAGCACTTCAAATATATAGTATAAATATTGCACGCAAAATTGGAATACGGTTTTACCCTGTGCTTCTCCGACAATCTTTAATGTATGCCAATCAATGAAAGTAATAATTTTGCAGCCAATGAAACAAGCAAGCGTTACGATCCAACTTTTCGAGGAAATCTTATCCCTTTTGCTTCCCCTTTCTGGAAACTGATAATGCTTCCTTGAAAAAAGCAGGAGAACACCAATGAAAAACGCCCACATAAAAACCATTATGATACAATGAATACTTCTTTGCTGCATTGTATAATTCTGTATGTCTATATGTAGGAATGTAGCTTCAATCACGAATATTGACAGATATTCCAGCATAAATGCTCCAAATGAGAGCAAGCTCAGCCATAAATATTTTGTCCATCTTACTTCTCTAACCATTATCCTCACCTTATGAAATTCAAATTTGTCGCTGAGTTAATCAGCTCTGCGTTTTCATTTCAATCCCTTTAATCACTGTTACCTGTAAATCCTTTGCGTCAATCAAACTTTCCTGTCTGCATTTCGGGCAGTAGAGAGGAAAGTTTTTTAATTCTGTATCTTCCCGTATCTGTAATCTTGTTTTATTTCCGCAGACAGGGCAGCGTATCCATTCACTACTCACCATAAAAATCCTCATTCTATTTCCTTTTATTTTTCTGCTCCAGTTCCGCACCATAACGGACAACCATAGAAAGTAAAATCAGGCAGATGCCAAGCGTAATGCCGCCTGCATCATCAAACCTGCTCCATTCTGCCAGACCGATATTTTCGTGGATACCGTCTATCACTGACATAGATATAATAGATATTGCAATCTCTATAATTCCAAGCTGCTTTATCCTATCTGCACCTGCGTTTGTAAACGGCGTACCCTCTTTCAGCTCCGCTGTAAAATAGCGATAGGCAAATGCCGTGAGGATGCCGCCAGATAGCAAAGAGATTGCCGCAGCAGCTAAAATCCCTACAAGCTGCCCTTTGCTTATTTCAGCCGTAACCGACAGGAAATTGAGAAACTGGTTTTCCATATTTAACACATCTGATGCCACAAGAGTTGCCCCGATGGACGCTAAAACCACTCCTACAATGGCAAATATCAGAATAATTTTTGAGAGTATCTGCAACACCCTCATGCCTTTTTGGATTTTCTCTAAATTGCTCATTCTTTACTTTTCCTTTCTTCGCTATTATTCTTTTCCAAAGGCTTTTCAGCAGTCTTATTCCTTACAAGCACGGCAATCGGCGTGATTACCAGATACAGAACGGTCAAAATCACAAAGAACCCTATATCCGCATCCAAAAACACATAAACGATATTAAAGCCAAAGTGCAGCAATACCGAATAGAGCAGGTTATTATGCCGTTCCAGAAAAATGTTCATCAGCACCGTAATGGATGTAATCACAACGATATTGGAAATGACATAGGGAATTGCCCTCCAGTCAGTAAACTCCGAGTCCACCACCCAAAGCAAAGTATGCCAGAAGCACCATACCAAGCCCTGGCAGACAGAGGATTTCAAAAAGCCATACTTTTTATGAAATTCCTCCCGCATAAAGCCACGCCATCCTAATTCCTCCCCTGTCGGTCCCGAAGTCAGGGAGAGGAAGATACTAAGCGGCAATGCTGTCGTTCCCAGATTGATGTAGGACAGCATTGGCTTTCCCGTCATAATGGAATAGAGAAACAACGACAACACGCTGATGCCAAAAGTAAAGGCAAAGGAGAGCAGCAACGGAAGCAGCTTTACTTTCCCAGAAAAGCACCGCTTCACAAAAGCCGTCCTTGTTTCATATGGTCTGAAATACCTCCATCCAATCAAAAGCAGATAGGTCGGCGACCATGCGATAAGGTTTCGGACAACCCACATGATGACAGGCGGCGCATGAAAGACAAGGCTTGCCGAGCCTGCTACAAAAATAATAAGCATCCAGACCAGAATATAGGAGCTGATGATATATTTCTTCAGATAATTTGTTTTCATTCCATTAGCTCCTTTCCCTGTCCGTGCTAATGACAAGCTCGCTCTTGATACCGTTCAGTTCAATGATATTCTCCGCATCGGGCGTGTCGAAGCGTTCCGTCTGCCGTCCGTCTTTCTCATAAGAGATACTTGTTCCAATCCCTTTTGTAACGGCAGTAAAAACAGTGTCCTCTGGAACATGGATTTTTGAGGTTGCCGATACTTGGTTGATTGCAATCTCCCCATTCAAAGAACGGCATACAATCTCCATATCCAGATTGCAGTTTACCTCTACCGTACCAGAAACATCCGCCAAAGCGATATACGGCGTCTTTACATCAAGCTCTATGCTGTCGCATTCCAGAGAACGGATTTCCACCGTCTCCGCATTGACCGCACATTCGATTTTCCCGACATAGGGTGATGGGATTTGGACGAAGATACTGACCGCTTCCTTTGCCGTCGTTTCGGATACGCCATTTTTTCGGTTTACATCCACATCAATCCTTTTTCGGATGTCGTCAATCTTGACCTTGAAATCATTCTGGAGCGTGGAGAAGGTATTGGATGCCAGACGGACACGGATTTTCTCGCCTTCGTAGCCTGACAACTGGAATTGCTTTGCTCCGCCAAACTTCATATCATAGCGTTTCGGCTCGTCAATATCGTACTCCGTGATACTCTCATAAAGATAATCCGTCGGTTTTTTCGCCCCTCTTTCATTAGAGAGCAGCTCGTCAATGGAAATGTCAAACAGGGCGGAGATTGCCATGATATTTTCAATGTCAGGAATACCCGCATCCGTTTCCCACTTCGTAACCGCCTGTCTGGACACGCTGAGCTTCTCTGCCAACTGTTCCTGCGACATTCCTGCCTGCTTGCGGATGGATTTTAATTTCTCTGCAAATGTCATGTTCGTGACCTCCTTATTTTGATATGCCCAGTATAGGAAAGCGTATTTTGCATTACAAGCAAGCAGGGTTTACATTTCAGTTTTTTCTGCTACTTTGCGTGGCATTTCCCCTTTTGCTATGACTTTGGTCTTCTTCTCTAAAAATACAGTTTATTTATAGACCGTCTGCCTGTCGGTAACGGATTGAAAAGTAAAGGAACAAATCTGTTCCCTTATCTTTCCTTCCTATAATTTAATCAAACTCCATAATTATCGGAAAACATCATTTCTGTCCAAATAACGGACGGATAATTTCCTCCATACTTCCTTGCTCCATATTTAGAAGCCGCTCCAAATTATAAATAAATGCTGTCATCTTCTTTTTCTTTTCTTCCTCGCTATATTCCATGAGGTCATCAAATGCTGTATAGGAATATAAAAAAGTCATTTCAGCAACTTCTTCTGGATAATCCGTCTGGCATATCCCCTGCGAAATTCCCTCCGTAATCAATGTCGCAATAAGCGGTGTGACTTCGAACAATAATTTTTCTTGTATTTTCTGGTGCATAAGGGCATTTTGCGGTTTATGTACCTGTTCCAATATCTCATGACCAAAGCTGCCGTCACTTATATTAAGAGCAAGCATCATCATCGTAAAACGCTGTAACACGGGTATCTCCGTTTGTTTCACAATTGATTTTGCTTTTTCAAGTATTTGCTCTGTCATACGGTCAATCATTGCATCCAAAATTTCTTCTTTGGATTTGAAATGATAGTAAAGCGTACCTCTTGCAATGCCGATTTCTTTCAGAATGTCATTGGTGCTTGTGGCATCATAGCCTTGTTCTCCAAACAATCTCCCTGCAACATCCAATATCTCATTTTTGCGTTCTTCCGCCTCTTTTACAATTCGCATTTTCTACACGCTCCCAAACACATCAAGACCGACAGATTGTCGGTTGTTATTCTATCATAGAGAGCGTTCGCTGTCAAGAAATAGTCACTTTTATAAAGTTTATAGCTCTTTCATCTCTGCTGATAGGCTATTAAATCTCTTGTTGTCAGAGATTTCACATCGTTCTATCAGAAACCACATCTCTGTAAAATATAAGGGCAAGATTTTCAGAGAACAGGTGGTGAGCTTATGGATAAAAGAAATAACGATTTTGACTTTGATTTCACGCCGATAGGACAGGCAATCAAGAAAGCCCGTGAAAAAACAGGTATGACACGGGAGCAGCTTGCCCGTATCGTGGATTATGACCCAAGACATCTGCAAGCGGTTGAGAACGAGGGGCAGTATCCGAGTATCGAGCTGTTCATTCAGCTTATTACGATGTTCGGGGTATCGGTGGACGAGTACATATTCCCAGAGAAAGAAGTCAAAAAGAGTTCTATCCGCAGACGCTTAGACGCTCAGCTTGACCGTCTGGACGACAGGGAGCTGTCCGTCATCGAAGCAACCGTGAACGGGCTATGTAAGGCAAAAGAGCCAGAGGAATAAAACCTCTGGTTTTTCTTTCGCCCTTTTCCTAATAGCTCGGACAACCGTAACCGAGGATTTCATAGTACCCGACGGGGTAGCTGTTCTGTCGGCAGGCGTCGCCAGAGTTGCCCTCCACGGTATAGACAACGCCGTTCTCGCATTTCTCCACGATGCCCACATGGTCGGCATCGCCGTCCTGCCCGTCCTTGCTCCAGTCGAAAAAGATAATGTCGCCTGCTTTCGGCTCATAATCCTTTCCCTGCCATTGCCCGTTGCTGTTAAACCAATTCACACCGTCCGAACAAAGGGAGAATTTCGGCACGATGCCGCTTTCCAGATAACCGCATTGGTCGGCACACCACGACACGAAGCAGGCACACCATTCCACACGCCCCTCAAATCCGTACCAGCTCCAGTAGGGCTGACCGCCCTCGTTGCCAAGCTGCGTCAGAGCAACCTCCACGATTGCCTGATTGCCGCCGCTTGTGAACGCCCGCCCGTATGGGTAATACCGAAGCACATGGGCGGGGTACTGCGTGTCGCCGTACTTTTCCCAACCTAACCTCTGTGCCTGCATGGTCGAAAATTCCACCGCATTGGCATAGGAATAGCCGCCATAGTTGCTCTTTGCCCAAGAGATATAGCCGTTGCCAAAGTTATATCCCTGCAAGGCGAGCTTGATACGCTCCATGTCAATCGGGTTTTCCACCTCAGCGGAGATTAGGGCTGCCTTTAGCTCCTGTACGCCGCACTGGATAGAATACTCTGGGTCTTGTATCCCGTTTGGCTCATGGGGATACCGTGTGTTAAAGCTGCCCTCTGCCGCCTGCATGGGGTCAAGCCCACGCCCGCCGCTTTCCTGCATCATCACAGCTTTGATAAGCTCCACATATTCGGGAATGCCATACTGCTTGGCATATTTCTGTATCAAAGGCTCATAGGCTTCCACTTCTGCACTAACAGGAGTATAGGAAGTGCTGCTGCTTCCTCCGCCAAACAGGGAAACGGCGCAGCCGAGCAGGACAACGATGAGGATAATCACAATGGCAATCCAACCGCCTGCGATAAGGGATGCAATCAGAGCCTTTGTCCCTGCGATAATCGCCTTGACTGCGGCAATGGTGGCTCTGACCGTCGCTTTTGTCGCTTCGGCTGTCGCCTTTGCGGTGGCTTTCGCCGTCTGTGCCGCTTTCTGGGCGGCTTTGGCGGATGCCTTTGCCGCCGCCTGCGTCGCCTGAACGGTCTGCTCGGTGGTCTTAATCGCCGTCTTAGAGGTCGCCTGTGCGGTTTTCACGCCGTTCTCGGCGGTCTTGATTGTGCCTTTCGCTGTAGACTTGACCGTTTTCTCCGCATTTCTGGCGGTAGTCTTGATTGTCTTTTTTCCCTGCCGCCTTGTCTTTATCAGCGGGTTTTCTGTGGTCTGGGGAGCTTCGGGCTTTATAGCAGAAAAACTGTCTGAAGCAGGGGAACGGCCCGCTGTCCCGTTTCGGATCAGCGAGCCGTCCTGTTCTGCCATCACCTGTGCTTTTTTCTTCTCGGCGGCTTTGACCGCCCGTTTCTGCTTGAAGTCCGATACCCTGTCCTTTGCCTTGCCGATGTTCTCTTTCGTGGTCTGGACGGATTTCTGCCCCTGCTTATTAAACTGGTGGATGCCCTCGTCCTTGATGCGGTCTGCACCGTAAGAGATTTTATCCGCCGCATATTCGGTGGCAGAGCTTTCATCGGCATAATAGCCCTGTTCCGCTTTCTCCTTTGTCTTGGCATAGGCGGATTTCATACGCTCACTTGCAATGGCGGCTTTGTCTATGGTCTTTATCGTGCCTTTTATCGCATCTCTGGTCTTAATATCAGCCATAGCAAACCTCCCTTCTGTAAATTCCTGCGGCTGTTACACCATCCGTTTTGCCACAACCACAAGCCTGCCGTTCTGGGCGGAGTATTCGCAGGTGGAGAGGGTAATGAGCTTATCGCCGTACTCGGCGGTCACGCCCGTATCATACAGGGCAAGCTCCTTGCATTTGGCGATATAGGCGTTAAATTCCTCCTCATTCTCCGCATCCACAAAGTCATAGTAGCGGTAGCCCTCCGCACTGTACGCCACGGTCTTAAAAACGGCGACGATTTCATACTCGCCCTGCTCGGTCAATGTGTCAAACCGGATGGTCTTGTGTTCCTCATAGAAGCCCTTATCCTTGTAGTTCTCCAACGCCCCGAACATCTTTTGCCCTTTGATATGATGACCGTAGATAATCAGGTTGTCGCTTGTGAGGATGTCGCAGTTTTCTTGGATATACGGCACACCCAAATCGCTGTACTCCTTTTCAAAGCTGTGCTTCAGATAGAAGTTGGGGTTGTTCTTGCTCTGCATGACGGGATAGTTGATAGCTGTTCCGTCAATGGAAATCCAGCCAACCATGTCTTCATTCTGCAAGTACAATTCCTGATACTTGGCAAGCACATCCTCGCCCTCGCTGACGGGCGTATCTTCTGGTGTTTCTTCCTCCGCAGGGGCGTTCTCCACCACCTCTGCAAGACTGTCAAACACTTCTTCCTGCTCGTCCACCTGTGCATAGTGGGCATAGATATGATAGCCGCAGAAAGCCGCCGCCCCTAAAAGGGCAACGGAGGCAATAATACAGATAACAGATTGATATTTTTTCAAATTCATAGGCTTGTTTTCCTTTCTTTCATTTGCCCTGTTTTCTGGGCATAACGGTATGCCCGCAGGGTATTTCATTTTTTGAGATTACGGTTTACCGTGTATGCTCGGTCTGTTTCTCCCGCATGGGTAAATCCCTGCAATACTCTGGATACCTGACCTTAATGCCCTCCATAAAGTACGGGGCGAACTCGCAGCAGAATAAATCCTCTGGCGTGAAGCTCTTTTCCCGCCCTTCCTCGGCGTAACCGTTCCAGAGGTTAAAGGCGAGGTGGCAGACCTTGACCGTGCCGCTTGTCTGCCAACCTCCGTGCATCCCCTCTGGGATAATCAAATCGTTTTTGAAATCAAACATCTGGCTGATATTCGCCCTCGTTTCCGAAGCGATACCCATCACATAGAAAAACGCCCTGTGGTAGCAGTCGTTTACCCTGCATTTCATCATATTTTCCAGAAAGAAATCCCGATGGGCTGTGCCGTTAAACCTTATATCTGCCATCGCTTACACCTCCCCAAACTTGGTCGTCATCAGCTTATACAGCTCCGTATTGCGTGGGAACTTGTTGACAAACGGTACAAGGGAGCTGCCAACTTTGAGAAGCCCCTGACCTGCCCCCACATTCGTGATATAACTCATCTGCAAATCGGAGATGTTAAGGAGCTTGGCAAGCTCGATACGGTCTGTGGACGCTTGGTTGAGCATGATGATAAATTCGCTGTTGGCAAGCATTGTCCTTGCTGTGTGGCTCTGCAAGAGGTCGTCCACATTCTGGGTGATGCCCGTACAGTACGCCCCATATTTCCGCACTCGCTTCCAGAGGGTAAAAAGGAAATTGGCGGAATACTCATGCTGAAAGAGCAGATAAATCTCGTCAATGAAAATAAAAGTGTTCCTGCCTTTCGCCCTGTTCTGGGTGATGCGGTTTAGGATGCTGTCAAGCACCACAAGCATACCGATAGGCTGCAACTGCTTGCCTAAATCCAGAATGTCATAGCAGATTAGGCGGCTGTGGGTATCCACATTGGTATGCTTGGCAAAGGTGTTGAGAGAGCCGTCCGTAAACAGCTCGATGGCAAGGGCGATTTCCTGCGCTTCTGGCTCGTTCTGTTTAAGCAATTCCTCACGGAAGTCCTGCAAGGTTGCAAGGTGGGCGGCGTTCCCATATAGTTGCCCTGCTGATAGTAGCGGTAGACGCTCGCCGTGCATCGGTCAATGATGGATTTCTGCTTTGCCCCCAGACTTGCCCCGCCGATGAGCTGCTCGCACAAAGACAAAATAAACTCCGATTTCAGGATGACGGGGTTTGCACCGTCGCCGTAATCGGAGTTCATATCCATAGCATTGATGTGGTTATCGCTCGTTGCCGAGATGTGGATGACCTCGCCCTGCATGGCTTTCACAAGCGGGGAATATTCTCGCTCAGGGTCTATAATAATAACATCGGCGTTGGGGTCGGTCAAGATAATGTTCGTCATTTCCTCCTTCGCCGTAAAGGATTTACCCGCACCAGACACGCCGAGGATAAAGGAATTGCCGTTTAATAGGTGGCGGCGGTTGGCAATAATCATATTTTTGCTGATTACATTCTGCCCGTAGTACACGCCGTCCTTATGGTAGATTTCCTGCACTCTAAACGGGATAAACACCGCAAGGCTCTCCGTCGTCAGCGTCCTGAGTGCGTCAATCTTCCTCACGCCAAAGGGCAGGGCTGTATTTAATCCGTCCATCTGCTGATATTTCAGCACCGCAAACTGGCACAAATGCTTCCTTGCCGTCGTGAGCAGGGCTTCCGTGTCGTTGTCGAGCTGTTCTTTGGTATCGGCGGTATGCACCATCGTCAGTACCGCAAACATCATCCTCTGGTCACGGGTCGTCAAATCGTCCAGAAACTCCTTGCTTTCCCGACGCTGCTGCTCCAAGTCGTAGGGGATGACGGCGGAAAAGTTGTTGTTCTGGTTCTGCTTCCTCTGCCAGTTGGTGATGTTGGTTTCCACACCGAGCAGACGGTTTTCCACCTCCCTAACCGCTTCATCCGTGGGAACGGGAACGACATCCACGGAGAGCATCATGTTACGGTTTAATTCACAAAGCTCCGCCACCATACTGTCCTTGATATACGCAGCGTATTCCCGCAGAAAAATCACACGCCCGTACCTGTCGCCCATCTTAAAGTAGTCTTTTTCAAACTCAAAGGTATCAGGGCAGATATAGTCCTTGAAGTCGTGACCTTTTTTCATGGACTGCATCATATCAAAAGCAAAGGCGGTTTCCTCGCCCGTGCGGTAGAAATCATGGAAGATGCGGAGCTTATCGGCTGCGTCAAGCTCGCTGCATTTTGAGCCAAGACGGTTGAAATGGGCGATAAGGTCAGACCCCACACGGGCAAAATAATTCCTTGCCTCCTCAATGTTCTTCTTGCACACCGATATAGTCACATATTTATCCTGCACGATAGAATTAGCCCCTGTTGCCTTATCGAGCAGCATCTTGTTGTATTCCCTGCGGTACTTGTCCAGACCGTCCTCCGCCATCGGGATTAAAATGGTCTGTTCAAAATCCGCTTTGTTCAGGCGGCGGTTGTTAATCGTGATTTTCGTGGTCGCCCCGCTGTCGAGGGCGTTCAAAAGCTCTGAATACTCTAAAAACATCGCTTCCTTGTCCTCACGGCTCGCCACGGCGTAATTGATGTCCTCAAACTTGAAGGTCTTGGCGTATTTGTTCTTCCCGACAAGGAAAATGCCGTCCTCCCAGATGGTTTTCATGGGGATGACCGCCTGCACTGATTTCGGAACGGCAAATTTCTCCTTGTCCTGCTTAAACAGGTTTTTAAGCGTCTTTATCATGGCTTACCTCCTTACGCTTTTTTGATTTCTTAGCTTTCTTCATTTTCTGTTTCTCTGACTTTCCCGCCTGCCGTTTCTGCTTCTTTATCGGGGCGGGCAAGCCCTTCTCCCTTGCTTCGATATTCGGCTTCAACGCTTCATAATAGAGGTTGTCTGGCAAAAATAAAATCTTCTTCGGCATCAGAAACTCCGATTTTATCCACGCCCAGACAAACTGCTCGGCGGTCATGCCGTTGTATTTCACAAAGCCCATCATGGCAAAGGGGGAAGCCCCCAGAATACACATCCAACTGAGGGTTTCCGTGCCGAACTTCGGGCGGAGCAGGAAATACAAGCCCACCGCCACGCCGCAGGCAAGGACAGAAAAAATGAACTGCCGCATCGACAGCCCGAAAAACATACTCTCCGTATAGTTGCGGATTTCCTTATTTATTTTGACTTCCAAATAGATAGCACCTCCTTTTGGACATAAAAAAACCGCCACCTGTTATCAAGTGACGATTTTGCTCGGTTTATTTTCTTGTTACCTGATAAGCCAACTGTAATCCTGCCTGCAATCCACCACATAATCGGCGTAGACTATATCGTCTACTATCTGGAAGATTATCATATAGCGTTTTTCAAACAGGATAAAACGGTAGGCGTTTCGGGGAATATATTCCCCTGTAAGCCACGAGCATCTCTGTGGCATCAGCTCCAATGAATTTGCGGTCTTTTCAAACTCGGCTGTCAACCGTTCCGCCGCCTCTGGGCTGACCTGTGCCAGAAATGCGGCATGGGAAACGAGCATCTGTGTTGCACGTTCCGATACAATCACACGGTATTTATTCTGCTGTTCCATGACCTGCTGCCTCCTTGATTGCGCTACGCATCATCGCAGCAACTTCATCAACAGAGTAACCTTTGTTCCCGCGCATCCTATCTTCCTCAACGGCAAGCAGCTCCTCACGGAGTTTTAACATCTTTTCCCGTCTGTTATAGGTTTCAATATCCATGACAACCAAATCCCCCTCGCCATTCTTGGTAAGGAAAATCGGCTCTGCGGTCTTTCTGCACATATCGGCAATCTCATTGTAATTCTGGCGGATTGCTGCGGATGGACGAATATTCATAATGACACCTCCTTGAATTGTATCGGTAGTAATATTCTACCCATATTATACCCATTCCATACAATAAAGTCAACAGCACCGCAGAAAATTTACAATTACAAGCCCATCATTTCCCGTATCACACGGTCTGCCATCTTGACTGCGCCAACGAGGACGAGCATATTGAACACAAGCTCCCCAATATAGCTCCATACCATAGACACCGCCGCCGCATCGGGATTAACGACAGGCGGGGACGCTGCAAACAGGGAAAAGATGATACAGCCGAGGACGATGACAGCCCCCTCAAGGCATACGGCGGCATAGCTTTTGATAAAGCTCTTTCCCACGCTCTGGCTCGGCTCTCCCGCAAAAGAGGACAGGGGGATAGGGGCGATAGCCGTATAGATATACAGCTTAAAAAACCTGCCGTACACCGACATAATCATAATGAACGACAGTACCGTAATGAACAGACCGCCGATAAGCGTCACTGCCCATAGGGGGATACTCTCGAAAAATCCGCAGTCCTCCACAGCGGTCACAATCTCCTGCGGCAGTACCGTCTGAGATGCCGAGCCGAAGCCAGCGGCGTTCATAATGGTGGAAATGACGCCCTGCACAATCTTGAACAGTGCCATCATCAGCTCCAAGCCGTAGGTTACTGCGCCTTTGGCAAGGGCAAAGCGGATAAACAGCTTCAACGCCTGCTCTGGTCGTTTAATCTCTGCGAAGTTGCCCACCGTCCTCATCACGCCCACCACAAAGAACAGCACGAGCAGGGCAAGCCCTACCGCCTGCAATGCGCCGTGTATATCCAGAATCACGTTCCAGATTGCGCCGCCCTTAAAGGTTTCTGGGGATTGGGTAATGAGCTGCCATATCTCGGCTAACTTTTCGTTCCAAGTATTCAGGGCATTCTCCAAGTTCTGGACTACCCAGTTATCAGACACATAAACCACCTCCTTGTAAAATTGGGAACGGGGGTAAATCTGCTACGCAGATCTGCCCCCGTTCCCTCAGTCTTGTGTCAGTCCTTTACTGTTTTTCCCTTAGCCTGTGATAAGGGTCAAAATCTCCTTCGCAAAGGTAATCACAACGCCGCCGGCAAGGGTCAGAAATCCATTCGCCCTCTGGGAAGGGTCGTGGGATTTCAGCGACAAGCCCACCTGCACGATACCGAAGCCGAGCATAATCATACCGACAGCCCTTACCAGACCAAAGATAAAATCAGAAAGGTTGTTGACGACCTGAATGGGGTCGCTTGCGGCGAAGGCGGTTACGGAAGTGACGCTCATCAGCGTGAGGGCAAGCACCGCTACGCAGTAGCGGCGGAAGCCCTTTTTAACCTTGCCAGTCATCGGCAGCTTGGTGGTTTCCCTGTTCTCATTCTTCTTGAAAATTCGCATAGATAAATCCTCCTTATAAATTGAATAATTCTTCCAAGTCCTCCTCGGACAGAAGCTCATAGGAAGTGCTGACAGCCGTAACGCTTACGGCATTTTTCGGAACATCGCTGTCAAACACAAGGGTTGCGACAGCCTGCGTCGGCTCGCCGTGAAGATAAGGCGGCTGTCCTCCGTCTGCTGTCAGTTTCACATTGGGATGCTTTAAGATGTCATACTTAAAGTCCATCACGGGGCGTTCCCCACGCACAAAAAGAAGTGCGTAGCGGTTGTCAAGCATACGCACCTCGTCTGGCGTTAAAAGCTCACGCCCCGAAATCTGGTAGTTGGTAGAATAGTTCCCGCTCCGCCCAGAGCTTTTCCCATAAGTGTTCGTATCGATGGTTTCCTTTCCCAGAAGCTCCGACACATACTTGTGGGTACTCTGCTCATTGCCGCCCAGATACAGGAATTCATCGCAGTTGCCCACGATGCTTTCCCACTGTTTCTCAAAGAGGGCTTTAAGCTGTGCCAAGTTCTGCAAAATAATACTGACTGACACACCTCTGGAACGCATAACGCTCAAAATCTTGTCGAAGTCATCGGGCAGCGAAACATTCGCAAATTCGTCCATGATGAAATGGCAATGGACGGGCAGGCTGCCGCCGTACTTGTGGTCGGCAAGATAAAAAAGCTGTTGAAAAAGCTGCGTGTATAAAATCGACACAAGAAAATTAAAACTTGTATCGTTATCTGGGATTAGGGCAAACAGAGCCACTTTCTTTTCTCCTAAGCTCGGCAAATCAAGCTCGTCTGTGGCGGTAAGACTTGCAAGGCTCTCCAGATTGAATTTTTCAAGCCGTGCGGCAAGGGTTATCTGGATGCTCTTTAGCGTCTTGGCACTTCCGCTGTGATAGTCACGGTAGTATTTCAGTGCGATATGCTCTGGGTTTTCCATCTCCAGACGGTCAAACAATTCATCAAGGGGGCTGATATAGCTGTCGTCGTCCTCTTTGACCTCGCCTGCACGGAGCAGCTCCATGACCATCGGGAAATTCTGCTCGTCTGGCGGGGCTTCGTATTTCAGATAGAATACCAACGCTAAAAGCAGCATACTCGCCGCCGTATCCCAGAACGGGTCTTGCGACTGGCTTCCTTTCGGCGTGGTCGCCTTAAACAAGTTCGTCACAAGACGCTGCACATCGTTGTCGCTCCGCAGATAGACAAACGGGTTGTAGCAATGGCTCTTGTGCATATTGATTAAATCAAGTACCCGCACCTCATAGCCTTTCTTTTCAAGCAAACCTCCCACATCCCGCACGATTTCCCCCTTTGGGTCTAAGATGACCATCGAAGTATTGCACTGCATGGCGTTGGGCTTGCAGAAAAAGCGGGTCTTGCCCGCACCAGAGCCGCCGCACACAAGGATATTGAGGTTTCTCCTGTGCTTCCGCCCGTCCAGTCCGATACGGACATTCTGGGTCATGAGCTTATTCTGGGTCGGGTCTTTGTCACGGTACTTTTTATTCAAAGCACCTGCGTTGCCCCATTTGGCAGAGCCGTGTTCCTCCCGCCTGCGGTAGTTCCTGCGTGTGGAGAGATAAATGCCGACGCCCATCCCGTAGGCAAGCAAAAAAATAAGGACAGTTTTCACGCTGTTCTCACATACCGTTATCTGAAACGGCTGATTGATTGCTGCGGATAGACCGCTGATTATCTCCACGATGCCGCCGCCCGCATACGGGGCGGTCAGCAGGGCAAGCCACACGACAGGCACAATCCCGCAGACGGCAAGGATTAGGCTCGTCTTGTTCTCATCGTTCCTCATGGCACTTGCAATTCACAACCTTTACCTTTTTGGTCGGGGCGTGAGCTACCGTGCTTATCAGCTCGTCAACAGGGTCGGTGGGGCGTTCCTCCTGTATCTGCTGGGTACGCAGGGTATTGAGTGCATTGAGCATGATATTCTTATCATACTTGTCGAGGGCGATGTGGTAGCGTTCTTCTTTCATCGGCTGCACCTCCTGTTAGCGTTCCTGCTCCTTTGACTTCGGCGGCTTGTTCTTCTCCATGCTCTTATACATATCGTTCTGGATTTCGCCCAGAACATCACGCATTGAGCCAAGCTCTCCCTTAAATGCCTGCGTGTCCATCCCTTCATACTCTTTGGGGAGTTTGCCGAAGTTAAATCCTCTGGTATCCACGCCGTAGCGGGAGCTTACCATATAGGCGACGCAGAAGGATTTGAAATCGGAAGCGTCACGGCTCTCGTTGTATTTGAAATCGAAAACCGCCGCTGCAACCTCCTTTGACATACTCACAAAGAGCTGTTCCTCGGAAAGCCCCGTCCTGATAAAGATGGTCTGCTGTGAGCTGTCATAGAAAGCGGGTACTTCCAGTTCCTCCACGGGCTGAAAGTTGGCGGGGCTTACGTCAATCATTGCTGACACCAAATCCCGCATGGTCTTTGCTTCCTGCGGCTGCTGTCTGTCCTTTGCAGAGGTTTCGGAAACATCGTAGACCTCTTTGGCATTGTAGCCGACTGCTTTCGTACCATCGCCACGGGTATATTCTTTGCTCGGCTCAAGGATAACGACTTTCCGTGCATCCTTATTCACATACACACGGTTATTCTTCCAAGCCGATTTTTCTTTGAGCTGCGTCGCTTCGGGCATCTGTGCCGCCACCAGAATGGCGTTGTTTACCGAGTAGCGGTCAAACCGCCCCTGCACATCAAGGTACTGGCGGAACGCTTCGCCGTCCGTCATCATCTTTCCGCAGGTGTTGTCAATCAGCTCATAGGCTTCCTGCCGTTGAGCCTGCTTCTGGGCAGCCCATTCCTCTTTGTTAAAGGGGCGGCTGCCGCCGCTGAATACATCATAGATACTCATTATCTTGCTCCTTTCGATTTTTTCGGTTTCTTCCGCTTCGGCGGCTGCTTATGCTCGGTCTTGCCCGTGGCAGGCTTCGCCTTATCGGAAGATTTGTCTTTGCCGACAGCAGGGGAAGCATCGGCTTCCTGCTCCTTTCGGCTCTCTTTGATTTTCCGCAGTTCTTCCTTGACTGACGGTTTTTCCGCCTTAGTCATAGTAGCCCCCTCTGCGGATTTTTTTGGCTGCTCTGAGGTAGGCTCGGACAGAGGGGATTTTTCTGTCTTTGCCACCGAGGGGTTTGGGGCGTTTTCCTCTTTCTGGACGGGCTTGCCCATCAGGGCGTCAAGCAGCTTGTCTTTTTCTGCTTTCTCCTGAACGCCGACGTCTGGCTCTGGCTGACCGTCCTTTGCGTCCTTCGCCGCCGCTTTGCCGTCCTTGCTCTTTTCCGCTTCGGTCACGATAGAAGCGGTATCCACCGAAGCAAGATGGAAGCGTTCTACGATACGGCTGATTTTGGAAGCGTCCTCGGCTCTGGCAATCACATCCACCTCCGCATTGGGGTCTTTGTTCTTACGGTCTGTGAGAACGCAGTAAAGGACGCCGTACTTTTTCGCTTCCTGCGTGAATTTCTGCAAATCGCCACGCTTGACGGTAAAGACTTTCAGTTCCTTGCCAGAACGCAGCATACTCGTCAGCCTCGCCTTGCCTTTGGTTTTCTTTTCTTCTTTGAGAATGGAATACAAGAGGATGGCGATATTCTTCGCACCTGCCCCTGTGATTTTGGCAGCGACTTCAAATCCCTCCAAGCTCATCCGCACGATTTGTTCTGCCGCTTCGCCGCCTGTGTTCATCTTTCCTCAGCTCCTTTCCTTGCTGTCTGTTTTCGTCTGCCCGTATTACTTTTAATTTCTCTTTGAGGGTATCGCTGCGGGCTTCGATGCCCTCGCACAACCTGACCTCCTTCCGCAAGAATTTCATACGCTCTGTGATTTCCGAAAGCCGAGCCTTGACCGCTTCTTTTTCTTTGCCGCCTGCTTTGCGGCTCTGGGAATAAAGCCCCTTACGCTGTTCGGTCAGCTCGGTTATTTCGGATTGCAGGGAGCTTTTATAATCACAAAGCTGCTCCGTGGTGTCGATGTGACAACGGCAGAGCAGCCTTGTTTCCTGTGTGATGGCTTCCATCTTCATCAGGTCGTCTTTCAGGAGATAATGAAGCCTTGCATAGTTAGGTTGTTTCTTTTTCGGCAGGATGCCGAGCTTATAGCAGTAATGGAGATACAGCCCACGCAAGCCGCCAATTTTCTTGGTGTCTTTCAACGAGCCTTTCAGCCGATAGACCGTGACCTGTTTTGTCGGCTTGGAAAACCTCTGGAATTTGACCGCATAGGAATTTTCCTTAATACGCTCCACAATCCTCTCGTTGGTATAATCCTCTCCGAGCTTGTAGAGCCGCTTCGGTCTTTGCCATCCTTTCCCGATAATCGTCCAGTATTTGCGGTTGGGGTCGAAGCTCACACGGTAGCCCATTTCCGCCATCTGCCTGTCAAAGTCTTTGAGCGTAAAGGATTTGGAGATGGCTTCGTCCACCGCCTGCCGTGCCACATTATCCCGTGTGGGTCGCCCCTCCTTTTCCGCTTGGTAAAGGGCATAGGGCTTTTTCTTCCCGCTTGGGTGTTCGATGACCGACAGGGCATATTCCCTGCAAAGCTCATCGGAACGCTTACGGAGCAGCCGCAGGTTTTTCTTGTTGTCGTGGTAGTGCTTCCCGTCTGCAAAGGAAACAGAATTGACGACAAAGTGGTTATGCAGGCACTCCGTATTTAAGTGGGTGGCGACGATGACCTGAAACCTGCCGCCCCACATTTTCTCCGCCAGTTTTACGCCTACCTCATGGGCAACCTCTGGCGTGACCTCGCCGTGCTTGAAGCTCTGAAAGCCGTGGTAGCATACAATCTCGCTCGTATCGTTCCATTGTGCTTTGGCAATCATCATCTCATCCCTTGCCGTGGCGGGGTCGCAGTTGACGCCCGTGACGAAAAAACGCTGCTCGGTCTTGTCCTTGTTGGTGGCGTACTCCATCACATCCACCATCGCTTGTAAATCGCTTTCGCTGTATTTGGGGTTGGCGGTCTTTTCTGGGTTTTCGGCATAGTCGATGGGGTGGTCGAGCCTGCCTTTCACATCCCATATCTCGCAGACCGCCATCAGCCCGTCTGCTTTCTGGGGAGCAGATAGGCTTTGCTGACATCCAGACGGAACTCCCGCCACCGCTTGGCTTCCTCTCGGAGCATGGGTGCGTCCACGAAGTCAAGGGCGTTGGCTTTCGCCGCAAGCTGGTTGATGCGGTTGCCGATAGCCGACAGCTCCTGCATTATCTGGTAGAACTCTGGGTCTGGCTTCTCGCAGAGCCGATAGCCCATCAGCATGGAACGGAGCAACTCTTCCTTAGACCGCCCTGACTTTGCCACAAGCTCATAGAGGTAGGCGGCTTCCTCGTCATTCAGACGGAAAAGTATCTGCACATTTCTTTTTCGCATCTGGGTCCTCCTTCCTTTCGGAGAGCCTGTTAATCTGTAATAGGCACATCGTGACAACGCCGATGACGCTGCCGAGCATCGTGCCGATGAGGAAGAATAAAAACTCACTCATTCTTTAAGACTCCTTTCTTGACCGCCACACTTGGGCGGATATTCTTTTTCGGGGTTTCAGGGGCAGCCCCCTGACAAGCGAATTTGGGCGTCCATCGGAAGATGGATAACCAAATTCAGTGCTTGGTAAGACATTACTCTCCGCACTCGTCCTCATACATACATTCTCCGCACATCGGGCAGTAGTATGGACAGTCCGAACAGCAGGCGTTCTCCATATCCTCATCCTCGTCTGCATTTTCTTCACAACCGTCCTCATCACACTCGTCAGCGTCCTGAATATCGGCTTCGCCGCAGACAAAATCCTCATCGGAAAACTCGATAAGGTCGGTATCAAAGAGAACGATTTTGACTTTCTCCGCCGCCTGTTCGGGGCTGTCGGCGTAGACGGAAATGGTCTTTTCATAGTGTCCTGTGAGCGTTACTTCATACTGTTTCAATGGTTAAAATCCTCGCTTTCATTCTTAAATTTGGTGTGGTCTGGCGGTCTTTCTTAATATAAAATCTGCTGCACAATCAACGGGCATCCCTCCTTTCACGGTGGGGATTTTGCTTTGCAAGCCCCAGATAGGACATTAAAAAATCGTTGACATCCTTGCCGACTGGCGGCGGGGCGTCAACGATTTTATAGTCTTTCTGCAATAATTCTTTTAGGGCGGCGGTACAGAGCCTGCCTGTCTTGTCGTTATCCAAGTGCAGGATAATGGTCTTGATTTGCGGGTTTTCCCGCAGGTAGGTGGAAAGGGCAACGGGGATTTTGCTCTCGGAAATCTCCTTTTGGGGCTGATACACGCCCGACAGAGAGAGCAGATTTTCTGATTTATAGTCCTTTCCCTCGCATTTGAGGTAGGTGGCGTAGGACAATAAATCAATGGCGGCTTCAAATAAATGCACCTTGTCCGTCGGCTCTCTCGCCAGAAGTCGGAACGAATACCGTTTGTCGCTGCCCGATGCGTCACCTTTAAAGGGGCTGCCGAGGGTACTCCTTAACGCCGCATACTTTGGCACACCATTTGCGTCCTTGCCGACAAAAACAGCGTTGTGGTACTTCCTGCTCTCAAAGATAATGCCCTCCGCAATGCACTCCTGAATGAGCGAAAAATCAATGCCACGCCCGAACAGGTAATCTGTCACTCGGTCTGCGTTTGGATTTTTCTCTGGCAGGAGCAGCACCTTCGGCTCGTCTTTTTTGACCGCAGGGGGCGGCGGCTGCCACTCCGCCGTAATGCCTGTGAGGGCTTCAACAGCTTCCACAAAACCGTACTCCCTGACCTTGATGAGATAATCAAGGGCAGAAACGCCGCCGATACCTCTTGACCACCAGTACCATTTGCCGTTGGAAATCTTCAAGCTGTCGTGTTCCCTCGTACAGTAGACATTGCCCGCCACACGCTTTAGGTTACTCGGCTCGTACCGTTGCAGGTAGGAAAGCAAGTCCATCTGCCGTGCCTGCTCGATGACCTCTGGGTCAAGCTGCACATAGGGTCGGTTACTTCTCATTCAATCATCATCACCTCCAGAAATAGAAAAAGCCGAGGGATTTTCCGTTAAGAAAACCTCTCGGCTATGTAAAAGACGGCATCAGCTTCACGCCAACGCCGCCGTTTCTTTGGTCAGTCCGTTATAAAATTCCTGCTTTTTTCAGATAACCTACGCTGTCATAGCAGCCACGCAGGTAAACAGACTGCAATTCCATATCCGTGAGCTGATTTTTAAGCTCCATTACTTTGATAAGAGCCGCACATTCTTCCTTTGTCAGCTCCGCCGCCTGCTCGCTGTCGCACACGCCTAAGACGGCGGGATATTTTTCATACAGGCTCTCAAGCTCGTCCTGCAACGCTTGGTATTCCTCGTTTTCCTTACTCAGCTTTGCGATGACAGAGCTTAAATATTCGTTGAAGATATTGCTGTGGACATCTACAAAGGTTTCAAATCTGAACGCATCAGACACCGCTATCACCTCCGACATTCTCTAAATCTACACCTATTATACTTCCCAAAAATCAGCAATACAAATGTGCAAACGCAGATTATCGCTCACGGCTGACATATTTTCTTTCGGGCTGTTCCTCGCCCTGTTCTGGCTCCGTATCCATAACGGAAGTATCTTTTTCATCCAGATTAAGCTCGATGTTGAGGGCATTGAGCCGTTCCGTTTTTTTTTTCAGCTCCTCCTCAAAGGCAAAGGGCTTTAATACTTCGGTCTTTGCGTTGGCAAGCTGCTCTAAGGTTTCCGCCTTTCTGGTCTTGGCGGCTTCCAGTCTGGCAGGGAGCTTCGCAAGCTCGTTCTCTATTCGGGTCAGGTTTCCCAGAGCGTCAGAGCCTAACTCTACCTTGTGCTTTGCCGTTCCGCAAAGATTAAGGCAGTAATGCGTGTTCAAGGTATCATAATAAACCTCCATCTTAAAGCCCCGATAGCTGCCGATTTCCACGGGATTAGCAAGGGGATTTTCCTTACAGACGGCAAGGAGCATTTCGCCTGCATCCGATTTTTCCTTATAGGTCACGCCCTTTATGGTCATGGGGCAGAACTTTTCCTCGCCCTGCGGTTTATGCTGCTCGACAAGAGCGGCGTCGCTTTCATATCCTGCGATGCGTTCTTCAAACTCTTTAATGTTCTGGGGAAAGTATTTCAGTATCCTGTCCTCAAGGTCGTAATGCTCGGACAGGTAGCTCTGCTTCAATACTTTCAGCTTTGCCACCTGCATATCCAAGTCCATTTTTTCTTTAAAGCGTTCATCGCCTGTGGCAAGCATCTTGACCTCCGCAAAGGAAAGAGCTACCTCGTCCACATCCTCGGCGGAACGCACGGGGCTTTTGCTCGTCATTATCTGCGAGATAAATTTTTGCTTGCTCTCCACAAGCTGATAGAGGTATGCGTCAAAGGTCTGCTCCGTCACATAGCGGTAAACCTCCACCTCTGGGAACATATTGCCCTGCCTTTCAATACGCCCCTGACGCTGTTCCAAATCCGAAGGTCGCCACGGGCAATCTAAATTGTGGATGGCAATGAGCCTGTCCTGCACATTTGTACCTGCCCCCATTTTCTGAGTAGAGCCTAAGAGGATACGCACCTCGCCGCTTCGTACCTTTGCGAAAAGCTCTTTTTTCTGTGCGTCCGTGTTCGCTTCGTGGATAAACCGCACCTGCTCGGCGGGAACGCCACGGGCAATGAGCTTCTCCCGTATATCGTCATAGACATTGAAAGTGCCGTCATTCTTCGGGGTGGAAAGGTCGCAGAAAATAAGCTGTGCCGCCTTTGTGTCGGCGTGTTCCTCCCAGATATGATACACATTTTCGATGCAGACATTGACCTTGCTGTCTGGGTCGTCTGGCAGCATCGGGTCTATCATCCTCTGGTCGAGGGCAAGTTTCCGCCCGTCGTTTGTCACTTTGAGCATATTGTCAATTTGCGGCTCGACAAGCCTTGCACGGATTTTCTCCGCCCGTTTCGCAAGGGAAGCCACCATTTCGCTCTGTATCTCGCTCGGCTTGGTCTTGATGTTGTGATAGTTGACCTTCGGCACGGGGAGCTTTAACATATCGGCGGTCTGAATATCCGCCACCTCACGAAACATCTGCATCAGCTCTGGCAGGTTGTGGAACTTGGCAAACCTCGTCTTGGCTCGGTAATTCGTGCCTTCAGGTGCTAATTCCAGAGCCGTAACCGTTTCGCCAAAGGTGGACGCCCAACTGTCAAAATGCTGCAAACCGTTCCTCGCAAGGGCGTCATACTGCAAATACCTCTGGACGGAGTACATCTCCACCATTGAGTTACTGATAGGCGTACCCGTTGCAAAAATCGTGCCACGGCTGCCCGTGATTTCGTCCAGATAGCGGCATTTCATAAAGAGGTCGCTCGATTTCTGTGCTTCGGTCTGGGCGATGCCGCCCACATTCCGCATCTTCGTATAAAGATACAAATTCTTATAAAAATGGCTCTCGTCAATGAAAAGCCTGTCAACGCCGAGCTGCTCAAAGTCAATGACCGTATCCTTCCGTTTGGTATCGTTTAGTTTTTTGAGCTTGGCTTCAATGCCTTTCCTCGTTTTCATGAGCTGCTTGACCGTGAATTGCTCGCCGTGGGATTTCTGCACCTCGTCAATGCCCATCTCTATATCGTCAAGCTGTTTCTGGAGCTGCTCACGCTGCCGTTCCACGCTCATCTGGATTTTCTCAAACTGGGAGTGCCCGATAATGACCGCATCGTAATCGCCCGTGGCAATCCTGCCGCAGAATTTTTTTCGGTTGGCGGTTTCAAAATCCTGCTTGGTGGTCACAAGGATATTGGCACTTGGATAGAGCCGCAGGTACTCGGAAGCCCATTGCCCCACAAGGTGGTTGGGTACGACAAACATGGATTTCTGGCACAAACCTAACCGCTTGCTCTCCTGTGCGGCAGCGACCATTTCAAAGGTCTTGCCTGCCCCTACCTTGTGGGCAAGGAGCGTATTGCCGCCATAAAGGATATGGGCGATGGCATTGACTTGGTGCGGTCTTAGCGTAATCTCTGGGGAAATGCCGCCGAAAGTGATATGACGCCCGTCATACTCACGGGGCCGCTTGCTGTTAAAGGTGTCATTGTAGTACCGCACAAGTCGGTTTCGCCGTTCTGGGTCTTTCCAAATCCAATCTTGGAACGCCTGCTTGATAACCTCCTGTTTCGCCTGTGCCGCCATCGTTTCTTTCTGGTTGAATACGGCTTTTTTGTTGCCGTCCTCATAAATATAATCAAAGATACGGGTATCCTTTAGGTTTAAGGTGTCCTCAATAATACGGTAGGCGGAAGCCCTCTTTGTACCGTAGGTGCTTTCCGCCTTGACATTTCCAAAATCGGAACTCTTATTCTCAATAAACCAGTCGCCGTTATACGGGGTGTACCGCACTCGGATACGCCCTACGGCATGGCTTGACGGCGTTAGAAGCTCCATGACAAACCGCTGTATATCGGTTTCTGGTATCCAAGTCGTACCCAGACGGACAGAGATTTCCGCCGCACTCAAATCCTTTGGAATGACCTGCTTTAAGGCTTCCACATTCAGTATAAGGGCAGGGTCAGACTTCGCCGCTATCTCTGCGATTTTCAGTTTCTCCCGTACATCGCCCGACAGATATTCGTCTGCCGTCACATACTTTACAGGCTCACTATTTGGCACACGGAAGATGACGCCCTGCAATTCATTGGCGATTTCCTCCTGCGGCTTACCTGTGAGCTGTGCCATATAATCAAGGTCAACACGGGCTTTTTCTCCGATAGATAATGCCAACGCTTCGCTCGCCGTTTCCACGGAAGTGATTGCCCTGTGGGGCTTTATTGTCCGTTTGGAAAACATATCCGCCTTGCGTTTGAAATTTCCCTCATCGTCAAGCACTTCAAGAGAGCATAAGAGGAAGTAGCTTTCATCAGCGGCAAAAGCAAGGTAATTCCCTCGGTTGTTGATAAGCCCGTACTTTGCGGTAAAGGCATCGTAGAGCCGATTCAGGGTTTCCTGCTCCGTGCGTATCAGTTCATCAGGGCAATCGTTGGTCTGGTAGTCAATCAGCTTCCTTACGCAATCCCTGATTTCAAGCAGCCCTTTGACACGGTTTGCCCCCGTCATAGAGAGCGTGGCAGGGGTCATACGGTCATTCTCACGGAAGTAAACCTGACCGTCCACAAGGGTATAAGAGAAGTTCCGCACATCGGGGTCGGCAGGGATAGAGTTGTCCTGCTCATCGGAGATTTCGTCAATCTCGGCTTCATAGTCGGGTATCTCGCCGTTTATCCTCTGCATGGCTTCATGTAGAAGCTCAGAGAGAGGTCTGCCCTTGTCTGCTTTACAGGCAGGCTCTAACTTCCCGAAGCGGGTACTTTCGTTTACCATCCTCCCAAGTATCATCTCTGGGTGCTGAACAAAATAGCTGTTCATCGTAATCCCGTTCTCATTGGTATCAAGGTAAATCCAGTCTGGCTCTATATCCACAATGCGGTCACGCTTCTGCAAAATCAGAATATCGCTTGTAACCTCCGTGCCTGCGTTAGCCCTAAAAGTGTTGTCGGGAAGTCTGACCGCCCCCAAAAGCTCGGCTCTTTGGGCGATATATTTCCGCACTTCGGGGCTTGCCTTGTCCATCGTTCCTTTGGAAGTGACGAACATCACAATGCCGCCCGTGCGTACCTTATCCAGAGCCTTTGCGAAAAAGTAATCGTGGATAAGGAATTTCTGGGCATTGTAGCGGCTGTCATCCACCTTAAACTCACCAAACGGCACATTGCCAAGTACCACATCAAAGTGACTATCTGGCAGCTTCGTGTCCTCAAATCCCTCCACGGCAATGTTCGCTTTCTGGTAGAGCTGCCTTGCAATCCCGCCCGTCAACGGGTCGATTTCCACGCCGAAAAGATTGCAGCCTGCCATACTATCGGGGAGAAGCCCGAAGAAATTGCCTGTGCCGCAGGATGGCTCCAAGATATTTCCCTGCGTAAAGCCCAGACGGTCAAGGGCTTCGTACATCGCCTTAATGACAACAGGCGGCGTATAAAAGGCGGTCAGCGTAGACTCTTTCGCCGCACGGTATTCCTCTGGGGAAAGGCTTGCGTAAAGCTCCGTAAATTCGTTTGCCCACGCTACGTTGTTCTCGTCAAACGCCATTGACAGACCGCCCCAACCGACATACTTTGAGAGGGTTTCCTGTTCTTCGGGCGTGGCAAGGCGGTTTTCAAGCTGAAGCTCATGCAGAAGGTTGACCGCCGCCATGTTGTTTCGGAACTTTTCTTTTGCACTGCCAACGCCAAGTGCATCATCCGTAATGCGGTAGTTGCGGCGGTCAGCAGAGAGGGCAGGGATTTCTTTTTCCTGCTTTTGCTCTGGCTCTCCAGTCCGTATCGTCTGGATGACAATATCATAGGGCAGACCGTTTTCCACCGCAGGGTATTCCGCCACGGTTTCGGTTATCGGCTCTGCGGGGGCGTCTGTTTTTTCTTCGGGCGGTAATTCTGCCTGCTGTTCCAAGAGCCTGCGGATATAGCCGATTTTCTCCACACGGTTAATGGGGAAGCCCACATTGTTCTGGAAAGTAATATCCCGCAGGGAAACATCGCCGCCGATTTCGCTGACGCTCTCAATGAGATAGCTGCGGTTATCAATCGTGATTTTCCTGCCGATAAGGTCGGCGTTGTCCTGCCTTGCGGCTTCACGCTCGGCTTCCTTTTCCGCAACGGCTTTCCTGACTGCCAAAAGCCCTGCTTCGGCTTCTTCCTCGGTGGGATAGGTCAGCACCTTGCCGTAATCATCGGCATAGTATTCGCCATAGATGTTATCCCAGATGGCAAAGGCATCTTCAGGGTAGGCAAAAGCGTCCGAAGTCATAATAACTTCAAACCGTTCCTCTGGCGGCTCGGCTTCCTGCTCGGCGGCTTCTTTTTCGGCAGGCACAAACCACTCATTCTCAAAGGACATTATCTCGGCAAGGAGCTTCTCATCCTCTGGGGGCAGCTCGGTATGCTGCGTGAGGAACGGCACGAACACATCACGCCCGAAACGCAGGCTTTCCATCTTTTCCTGATAGAAGTCCTCGCCCTGCCGCTTCCATTTAGCGATATAAGGGCAGTTCGGAGAAAGGCAGTAATCATAGTAATTCCTGATATGGGCAATCAAATCGCCCTCGCCGTCGCCTATATCAAACCGCCCCTCATAGGTGTGTTCCTCGCCGCCGATGACCGCCGTAATGGTAAAATCGGTCTTGTGATACCAGCCGACATGGGCATCCTCGTTCTCCCGTTCCCGATGCTGCTTTTCGTCCAGAACGCCAAGCAGCCTGTTCCCCAAAGCAAAGCTCAAATCCCTGTAGCGGTCATTCAGCTCCCTGTCATAAAAAGCGGGGTGTTCGGAGAAGCCGATAGAGAGCGTAACGCTGTCTGCCTGTTTTTCGGGCGGTGTTTCTGTTTTCTGGCTCTCAGTAACGATGACCTTTAAGTGGTCGTTGGCAGGGTTTTCTTTCAGCTTTTCCTCAAAGTCTGCTCGGCTGTATTCTTTGCCGAACAGGGGAAACTCCACATTCCGCAGGGATACGGCGTTTTCATCGAAAGCGGAGATTTCGTATTTATCCGCCCCGATATACACCACATCATCCTCGTGAAAAAGGTAATGGATAGGGTGCAGCTCCATAAGCTCCTGTGAAAAACGCCACGCATTGCTGCGGCTGTAAACATCGCTCGTTTTGCCCTGCACGGATTTCAAAAAATTGGCAAGCTGCTGTACGGCGGCAGGGGCGGCAAGCTCCGTTTCCATCTGCTCGGCGGTCATATCGGCAAAATCGGCACGCCCCACCTCGGAAAGCAAGCCTTTCTCATAGCCGTCCAAGTCATGGATAAAATCAGAGAGCCGCAGGGAGAGGGTATCCCGCTTATCGGCGGGCGGCAGCTCCCGTTTGCTCTCGATAAAACGCTGCCTTGCCAGTTTCCTCTGGGTGTCGATTTCATACTGCGGGGCTTCGATGCTTTCCAGAAAATCGGCATAATGGTCTTTCTCTTTGGCGTTGAGATAGCGGTCATTTTTAATCAGCTCCCGTAGCCGCTTTTCCACTTTAGACCAACTGAGCCGCAGGTCTGGGTTGGTATATGAGCCTTGCTTTTCAATGCCGATGCCTTTGGCGTCGTGCCATTCGCCGCCCCTTGTTCCATCTGGGTAATCATGCGTACCGCCGCCTGTTCCGTATTCATTTTTGAGGAAAGCGATATTGCTTTTGCTGTCCTCATTCTTCTGGAACTGGCGGTAAATACGGTATTTTCCGTCCTGAAAACCGCTTCCCCTTGTCAGAACAGAGTCAATATCCTCCTGAGAAACGGCAAAAGCAGAGGATTTTTCGTCCTCTGCTTCGGCAATCATTTCTATCTGTTCCTCTACGGTTGGGAGATTAACGGCAACTTCCTCCTCATTGGCAACGCTGCCCTCGGCAGGCTCTGGCTCTTGGGGTGTTAGTTGTAAATCAGTTCGTTTAAGATGACTTCCTCCGCCTGACTGCGGATGTTGTTCATCAGACCGAGCCACTGCATCGGGGCTTTCTCCTTCAGTTCCTCCGTCACGCCCTGCTCGGATGCGAGCTGCTTCGTCAGAAGCTCTAACCTCTGTAACGCCGCCTGCTCCGTCTGGTGCAGATAGCTGTTCAGCCTGCCCGTCGTCAAGAGGTTGAGGTAAGTTACCCGTTTGTGTTTCTCCAGATAATCCCTGTGCATCATAGCGTACCTGCCAAGCGGAAGTTCTGGCTCTGTCGGTAATGTGAGGTCGGGAATAAGGTAATCCCCCTGTTTGGTGTAAGTGATTTCGTTCATTGTATTCGCTCCTTTCGGGTTGTGTCCTGCCTATATCATACGGATTTGCCTGCGGCTGTGCAAAGGTGCGATTCTGGTCTTTCTCCGCCATTTGCACATTTCGGATGGAGAGGGAGATTTCCCTTAGAGCCATCTCCGCAATATCGCTTGTGGCAATGCCGATGGCGTTCAAGGTCTGCGGCGTATTGAAATTCGTTATATCCGTAAAATCCTCACGCTCAAAATATTCTCCCGTATCTATCCCGCATCGGCTCATCAACATATATGCCACGCTGTTTACGGCAAGCCGCTTGTAGATTACTTCGATATTATAATCGTCAAGCTCCTCCAAAAAACTGTCCTTTACATAGCCTTTAAGCTGTGCGGTATAATCCTGCAAGTTATCCTCCACGGCGTTTCTCGCCGTTTCCATCAGCACCTCGGCAAGCCTGCCATTTTCCACCTCGCCAAACCTGTCGGAGAGCCTTTCGGTAACTGCCTGCTCGTATCGCTCATCCATCTGCCATATCGGGACGGGGCGGCTGCCGTAATAGCCTTCGTGGGTGTCCGATACATCAAAATAGTATTTGAGGGTGTTCCTGCGTCCTTTCGTGTCAAAGACGGCAATGCCCCTGCTGTCCTTGTTTACCCAACGCTTAAACTGTTTATTCCAAGTTTCCATCTTCGCCACGGCGATAGCGTCGGGGCGTTGGGCGAAGATAAGGAGCTGCTCGTCAAAGCGGCACTTATAGTTGCGGCAGGCAGAGGACAAAAAGTTTTGCCACGCCTGCGGGTTTCGTGTGACCGTCTTGCCTGTACGCCGATACAGCTCCGTGATTAGCTGATATTTCGCAGCCATGTGTGATGCACCTCCTTTTTCCTGTGCCTTCCCATATCTTTAAGCAGGCGTAAAACTGATTTGGTTTCGTTCCATGCGTTCCGCAAAGTCCGTAAGGGCGTAGGAAACGCCGTCAATCTCTGCGTGGTCTTTATCCTGATAACGGCAGATTGCATAGTTTTCATCGCCATTTCCATAAGCGAGCTTTATCATGCCGCCGTCTGGAATGGTAAACAGGTCGTTGCCCTGACTATCGGTAAAACAGATGTTATTCTCCCTTTTCACGCTGCACCTCCGCCAGAAAAGAAACGACCTTGTTCGCTTTAATGCTCTTTTGCAGGTCGTTGATAAGGGCAATCTCCGCCACCGTAATGCCCTGCATGGAGAGAATGTCGTCCATCGTCATAGCGGCGATAGATTTTTCATCGGTAAAGCCTGCGTCCAAAACCTTATTGATGACCTTGACCGCTTTCTGGTTGACTGCCATATCAAAAATCCTCCTTATCGTTCATGGTCTTTGTGCTTCGGCTGTAAAGAGGGCAGCCTGCCGCCGTTCATCTCTTTGACCTGTTGGACATATTCCTTTTCCTTGTCCTCGAAAATCTCATAGAAGAAATCGGCAAAGCCCTCGCCGTCCTTTCTCTCTGGTACATCGTCAATACAATCGCACCATTGGCGGCAGGCTTCCTCCAGTACCATGTCAAAAACCGCTTTCTTTTCCCTGCTTTTCGCTATATCCTGAATATCCATTGTCACATCTCTCCTTATCGTTCATAATCTTTGTGCTTCGCCGCTTTCTGGGGCGGCTCTGTCGGCTTTGGCTCATAGGTCGCCCCGTTTTTCTCCATACGCTCGGCAAACTCGCAGATATGGTAGAGGTTGTTGCCGATTTCCGTATGATACTCATCAATGAAGCGGCAGGAATACTCCATCTTTTCTTTCCATGCGGTAGTAACGATGATTTTGCCGCCGTCTGGGATGCGGAACAGCTCTTTATAATGCGGGTCGATAAAACGGATGCCCTGCTCGGCTCTGCCGATATGCCCGTCAAGCCATTCCTTCACATAGCAGTAGCAGTAAAAATTGTAATCGCCCTTTGTGGGATTGCAGCGGAACAGGAAAGCGTGTTTTTCCGTATCGGCTCGGAAGCCGTACTCTACGCAATAATTTCCCTGAAACGCACTCACGGGATAACGCCTTGCAAAAGCCCGCATATCATAGCGGTTGTGCAAAAGCCCTTTGTCCTCCCGCAGCTCGTTGATGACCGTATCAAGCTCTGCCTTAAATTCATCTGTTTTCCATCGCTCTCTGGTATCAGACCAAGTGGTGTAGAAGCCGTAGCCAGAGTCGGCAAAATCGCCACGCAGATGCCCGATGTTGCCTGTCTGCCCCTCAAGCTGCATACTCTGGGCGTAGGTGTATTTCTGTTCTTCGGGCAGTAAAGGTCGTATCTCCATATCAGCGTCCCTCCCGATTTCTCTGTTTTTTCTCTTTTTCCTGTGCCTTGATTTTGGCAAGGGCTTCCTTCGCCCAATCGGGCGTTCTCTCTGGTCGGATTTCGCCAAGCACATCGTACCGTTCCCATCTGCCACGCTCGCCTGTGGCAAGGCAGGTGCCGAACACCGCCTGACCTCTGCCGCCCGTCGCACCGTTGCCGCCGTCTGCTAAAACAAGCTGGTAGGCGGCGTGTTGGTATTCATAGCGTGTCGGCTCGGCATTGATAACCACAACCTTGCCGACAATGTTTTTCCCTTTATCGTCGGGGATGCAGTCCTCGGCGGTAAAAGGCGTTTTATCAAAGCGGTACTGTGCCTGCTCGTTTCGCACAAGCTCCACCTGAGCCTGCACTCGGTCAAGGAATACCTGCATGGCTTCCAGATAGTCGTCCGTGCCGACGGCTTCCGTCGGCCACGGGACGCCTAACGGGTTATCATAGGAACAGTAGCAGACCATAAACCGATGCTCCTGCGTATGCTGCTCATCTACGCCAAGCACCACTTCCTTATTTCCCACAAAGATACTCTGCTCTACGGCATAATCGCAGAATACCCGTTTTTCCTCACTCATTCGGCTGCTCCTTTCTCTGTTTCCTTTCCCTCTGTTCGTCCAAAATCTTTCGGATACACACATCGCAGAAAATAACATGACCGCACTTATATCGGGGATAAGGGCAGGTCATACAGTCATATTTCTTATTCTCTTTATCGCTCACGGTCATCACCGCTTTTCTGCTTCGGGGCAGGGGGATTGTTATAAGGCATACTTCGTTCCTCATTGTACCGTTCACTCAGGCTTTCCCTCGCTGCCGACAGCTCGTTGCAGTAGCAGCCCCAGTAATAATTGTCGCCGCCCTTACAGTACCAACAAACATAAGGGTTGGGGGCTTTGGGATTGTAACCGATGACAAGTTCCGTACTCCCGATAGTACAGCTCTCTATAATTTCATAGCCCTGATTGGAGCGTTTCTCATTTTTCATAAGCACCTCTCATTCTCTGGCGTACTTCCGATACGCCTTTTCGCCTGTCGCCCGAAGTTTTTGCACAGGGTGGCTTCCTGCCAGTTCTGGGTATTTTGCCTGCAACTTGCGGCGTGTCCTGCTGACGCTCTCAAAGTTCGGAAGTCCAAGGTATTTATGCTGTGTCATTATTTCCGCAAGGGGCATCGCCCCCGCATCCTTCAGGCACACATTGCAGAGGGCAAGGTACAGCACCATATCGTCATTTCGGGCATCCTCATTCTTTTCCAGAATGGCTCGGACTTTCTTTTCAATGGTTTTTAAATTTCGCATCGTTTCCTCCATAAATGGAACAAGGGGCAGCTCGCTTGCCGCCCCTGTTCCGAAAACTTCATGGGTTACTTATTCTTTCTGTTACGGATATTCAGCCAGAGTGCCGCACCGCCGATAAACACGACAAGCACGATGGCGATAATGGTTTTCGCATCCATCCCTTAGTCCTCCTTCTTCTTTTTTCTGCCCTTATAGGCAGCTACGCCGAGAACGCCTGCACCGAGGACGCAAGCCGCCGCAAGCGTTCCCCAGAGGGCAGGGTTAAAGTCGTCGCCTGTTTTCGGCGTGTCACGCAGCTCGTTGTGCATCGTGACCGTTACGGTTTCGCCTGTTTTGACCGTCACTTTCTGGTCGGCAGGCAGGATATAACCAGAGGACGCCTTGTCGTTGACCTCGGACACGGTATATTCGCCAATCCGCAAGCCCTCGATGATGATTTCGCCGTTCTTGTCGGTCTTGAATGTCTGGTCGTAGCCGTTGTTTCCGATAACTCGGAAAGAGAAGCCCTCCACCTTGCCGTCAGAGGAAGTCTTGACGATTTTAAGGCTGCCTTTCTGTGCTTCGTTTAAGAAGCCCTTGCCCGCTTCATTTTCCACGGTGTAGGTCTTGCCGTTTTCCTCGATGGATACGGGGTAAACATTGCCATCTAAAATGAAGCCCTCTGGGGCTTTCGTTTCTCTCACGAAATAGTTTCCGTAAAGCAGCTCCTTCATCTGGTAAACGCCGATTTCAACCTCGGTCATCTTTCCAAGCAGCTCGTCGTCCTTATCCAGTTCGCCGTTGCCGTTGGTGTCGGCGTAGATTTCAAACTCCGCACCTGTGAGCTTGTTGTCGGGATAGTCCTTATCCACCTTTGTCAGCTCGATGTTGCCACGGATGCGGTAGTTGACAAGCTCAATCTCCACAACCTCGTCCACCTTGCCGACAGTTACGGCGATTTCTTCCTCGGAGAGTACAAAACCTTTCGGGCTTTCGATTTCACGGACAATCCATGTGCCATAGGGTACTTTCTCAAAAGCAAAGCTGCCGTCCTCTGCGGATGTCGCTGTGGCAATGGCGGTTTCTTTCGTAAATTCGGTTGTGCCAGTCTTGAAAATGCCCATGACCGCACCTCCCAGTGCGTTCCCGTCCTCGTCGGATTTCTTACCGTTTACTGAGCCGTAGATAATGTCGTTGTTGATGGCTTCGCCCTCGTTGGCGGTAATCTTCACAACCGCCGTTTCCTGTCCTGCGTATTCAAAGACAACTGGATATTTGGTATCGTCCAGAATATAGGCGGAGTTTGTGCTGATTTCCTGCACATAGTAGCTGCCCATCGGCAGGTCGCTGATTGCCTTGCCGTGACCGCTTTCGTCAAGGGAAATGACTTCAAGCAGACCGTCGGCAGGGATGACCGTGCCATCAGCGGCGGCAAGTTCCTCGGCGGCATACAAGCCGAAGGTCACATCAAAGATTTCGCCGTTTGTGCCGACGCCGTATTTCTCGTCTGTCGCAAGGCTCTTTACAAGGTCGATTTCCACTTTCTGACGCTCGTTGACAAAGCCTGTGGCGGTTTCGGTGACAGCCACTTCCTGACCTGCATACACAAGCTCGACGGAGTGGGTTTCCTCATTCAGCACCATGCCATGCGGGGCTGTAATCTCTTTCACTTCATATTTGCCAAGATACAGCTCTTTGGATTTTGCCGTACCGTCTGCACCTGTGGTAACGGTATCTACCACCTCGCCCTTAGAAGCACGGAGCGTACCGTCGAGAGTAACAATATCCTCGGCGGCGGTAATCTCATAGACCGCACCTTCCAGACCGCTGACGGAGAAAATCGGCTGATACAAGCCTTTGTCGCCTGCCACGGTGGAGAACACCTCGCCTGACTTTTCAACCGTAACCGTGCCTTTCTGTGCCATATTAGAACGTACTACTTCGATAAGGGTAATGCCGCTTTCTTCCTCGGAGTTTTCCTGCATGACATCAAAATAGACTGGCTCGGAGTTTAACACATACCCATACGGAGCCTGCACCTCCACGATGGAATAGCCCTTGCCATATTCCAGAGTCTGCGGCGTGATAAGGTCGCCGTCTGCGGTAGTGTAGAAGGTGTCGATGGTCGTCACTTCGGGATAAGTGAAGGTCATCGTCACAAGCTCGCCATTCGGGTCGTAAATCTGGAAGCCTGCCCCTGCATATGGGATGGTATTGCCTGTTTCCGCATCCTTCTTCACGATTTTGATATAGCTCTCAAAGTTGGCGTTGTTGATAAGGTAGCGGTAGGTCTGACCGTCTTTGTTAATGAACACATCAAAGGGCTTCATCAGCTCACGCCCCTCCCAACCAGAGGTCTGCTTTACGGTATAGATGCCGTAGGGCATATCCTTTGTCTGGGCAAAGCCGTTTGCATCGCAGGTTAAAATATCTCGCTCGGTTTCCTTTGCGTTTTCATAGCTGCCTGCGGATTTTAAGAACACTTCAAACACCGCACCTTCTTCGGGCGTTTCAATCTGGGTGTCGCCGTTGTCGGTATGCTTGATGACGGCGATATTTCCCTTGATGACCTGCTCGTTTACATCGTTTGCGGCAGAATTGTACTCAACCGTATAAAGTTCAGGCTCTGCCCCTACATGGTGTACGGTTTCATCGAGCAGGTAGCCCTCGGACGGGCTGATTTCACGGACGCTCCAATCGTCGCCGCAGATATAATATTTCATGGTAAACTGACCGTTCTCGTCCGTGGTGTAAGTGTCAATCAGTTCCTCGCCCTTGTAGATGCCGTAAACTGCACCTGACAGGTTGGCGTCGCCCTGCGGGTTTCCTGTTTCCGCATCGGTCTTTGTAACCGTCACATTGAATTTCTTGAGGATGTTGGTAAAGCTCCGCTTCGTGACCTTGTTCCATTCAATCGGGGCGGTCTGGCTTTCGGGAACGACATAGCGGATTGCCGTATCCACTTCCTCCACCACATACGGGGTGTTACCGCTGATAAGGACATTCTCAAACTTCGCCAGACCGTTCTTGTCGGTTACGGCGTATTCGTCCACGGGCAGACCGCTTAATGAAGTGCCGTAGAGATGGAATTTCACGCCCTCCACCAGATTGTCCTCGGAAGTCTTAACTACTTCCAGACTGCCACGCTTTAAGGTGTTGTTGAAATTGACCGTGGTCGTCTTGCCGCCAATCAGCGTGACCGTCTGGCTCTGCTGCGGCTCGTAGCGGTCAATGGACTGCTCGGTAATCGTATAGGTCGCAGGGAATAAGCCCTCCACGCTAATGTTGCCGTTTTCATCGGTCTTTACGGTCTTGTCAAAGCCGTCGCCCTTGATGTGGAAGGAAATCCCCGCCACAACGCCGTCTTCGGAAGTCTTTTTTAAGGCAATCGTGCCTGTGGGCGTTTCGATGTTGAGATATGCCTTTACGCTGTCGGCATTTTCCACGCCCGTCACCAAGTCCTGCAAGTTCGGGTCGCCGTAGGCGATGAGCTTTGCGGAGCTGCTGACCGTCGGCACATTGTTCCTCGTTGCCGTGATACGGACAGAGCCGCTAATCGCCTTATTGGAGCTGATGGTCAGCTTGTTGCCGTCTTTTGATACGGACACATTGGCGTCGGAGCTTGTAAAGGAATAATCAGAGAGTACGCCGTTTTTATCGGTCAGCGTGACGCTGTACTTCCCGTCCTTATAGGCAAGCTCTTTTGTAATATCGTTTTTACCTCCCGACAGAAAACTTGGGATGGTGTTATGCTCGCCAAGCAGCGAAACAATCTGGTCGTAAGCCGCTCTTGCCCCGCTATTTGCATAATTAGAGCCGAAGTGCAGGCTGTAGACCGTCGTGCTTGTCTGCTTATACGAGCCTGTGGCTTCACGGCAGCCCGTAACAAACTCCCACACAAGGGTCTGGGTGGCAAGCCATTTCTCATCATCGCTGCCTGTGAGGTTATTTCGGTTGCCCTGATAGCCATAGAGCAGGGCAAGCCCGACAGCCTTTTTCTGGTTGGCGGAGAGGGCGTTCCATGTGTCGGAAGATGCTTTCGCCAGCGTGTTGCCCGTTTTCAAGGGTACGCCCGGCTGGATACAGAACGCATCCTCGCCGTCCACATACATACGGTACTTGTAATTTCCTGTGCCGCCTGCGGTATAGCCGCCGATATTGGCACTGGAATTGTACCGCATGGCATTTCCATTGCTGTCATAGGTGTGGGTAAAGCTGATTGTGCCGATGTCACCTGCGGCAAACGCCGTGGTTGCAGGCAGTACCGACAACACTGTGACCGCAGCCATCACAAGAGCCGCAGCCTTTTTGAATAATTTAGGGATTTTCATAGTTACCTCCTGTAATTGAGATTAAAATCTTGCCTGACTGACCGAAAAAAGCTGCCCGTGTCGGACAGCTTAAAACTTTTCTTTTTTCGGATAGTTACTGGCAGTATAGGGGGTGAGGTGTGGAGAGGGGGAAAGCGAAAAAAATTTGGCTATCCTCCAACGGACAGACCTCGCCCTCGGTGTGTGGCTTACCGTTCGTGAGCCTTGTTCCGCTGCAAATGGCGGTTATAAAACTCCAACGCCTTTACAACAAAATCGGTTTCCTGCCCTCTGGGTACAGACTTCGGAATGAGCTTGGTTATCCTCTCATCACGGAAAGCGGGCTTTTCCCTCTGGTTGGGCTTTTCTTCCTCCATAATGCTCTGGATAACCTCGCCCGTGAGTTTCCCGTCTTGGTTAAACTTCTTCATTTTAATTGCCTGTGCCAAAGACGGGGTAGCGTCGTTGTAACTCATAGCTTCAAGCAGGGTGTATTGCTGTTCCTCGGTCAGATAAGAGATTTCAACCGCAGGGCGGAAAGCAATCTGCCTGTCGTCAACCATTTGCAGGATTTCGGGTACAAGCTCGGTTAAACGGATATAGCGGCGTATCTGGTCTTTACTTTCTCCAACAAGCTCACCTAACTCTGTATCAGAACGCCCTTTAGATAAATTAGTCGCCAATGGCGACGCATTTTCTTTCAGCGGTCTGCCTGCTTGTCGCTTCATCGCTTCAAGCCGCATCTTATAGGCAAAGGCTTTCTCGCTCGGCAGAATGACAGACCTTTGCAGGTTGCTCTCTACCATAACGATAATGGCTTCGTCACGGGTCAGCTCTTTGGCCTCGCATTTCAGCGTTTCAAGCCCCGCAAGCTCACAAGCCTTTTTCCGCCTGTGACCGCTGATAAGCTCATACCGCCCGTCCTCTTTCAGACGGACAGTAGCGGGCGTCATTACGCCGTTTCTCTTCACGCTCTCGACAAGCTGTTCCATATCCTCATTCATTAAAACTTTGAACGGGTGGTCTGGAAACTCATCAATTTCCGATAGGGGAATATCCCGTATCTTGCTCAAACCTGCTTCCGCACGGCTCTCGTCCGTCTGGAACAGGTCATCGTAAGCGGTCAGCTCGATTTTGCTTTCTCTGTTTCTCGCCAAGCTCTGCCACCTCCTTCGAGAACTGCTCATAAGCTGCGGCTACCTTGCCGCTTTTGTCGTAGGCAAAAATACTCTTGCCCTCTGCGGTAGCTTCCACCGCACGGATGGAATGGGGTATCTCGGTATCAAAGACTTTGATTTTCTGTCCGTAGGCACTTTTCACGGTTGCCGTGATTTCTTTGGAAATGTTCGTGCGGGGCATTACCATCGTCACTAAGATACCGTCAATCCGCAGCTTTGGGTTTATCTGCCGCCTGACCATTGATACGGAGCGAAGCAACAGCTCTAAGCCTTTCGCAGAAAGATAGTGGGGCTGCGTCGGGATAACCACGCTGTCAGCCGCCGCCAGAGCGTTGATGGTTATCATACCCAAGCTCGGCATACAGTCGATAAGCACATAGTCGTAATTCTTCTTGACCTCGTTCACATAGGTTTTCAGAACACGCTCACGGCTCATGGCGTTGATTAGCCTTACTTCAAAACCTGACAGCTCGATATTGGACGGGAGCAGGTCAACACCCTCGCCGTGGCGGATAATCCCCTGCGAAGCATCAAGGGGCTTATCGTCGATGATGTTCTGCATCACGGTAGAGAGCGTGACAGGTATATCGTCTGGGCGGTTATATCCCAGAGCCATCGTAAGATTTGCCTGTGCGTCTGCGTCAATCAGCAGCACCTTTTTGCCCTGCCTTGCAAGACCAACGCCCAGATTGACCGCCGTGGTTGTTTTGCCGACACCGCCTTTCTGGTTGGTTAAAGCAATCACTTTGCAATTTGACATAGATGCGTCCTCCTTCCTTATAGATTTAGCCACTTTGTCAGGGTGGCTATGTAACCGTACCAGAGAACGCAGAACGCAAAAAAGCCGCCTACTCTTAAAGTTCAATAAGAATAAGCGGCTTCGTGGTAATCTGCCTTAGACATATTCAATTTTCATTCTCTTTACGGGGGCGTTTATCACTCGAAAAATGAGTTCGTCCACAGGGTCGGTATATCTGCCTTGTTTGATAAGCTGATTTTTCAGCTCCACAAGGCTATGTAACAGCAGGCGTCTTTCTTCGCTATCCAGATACAGGTGGATTTTCTTTTCTCTCATAGGGCATTGACCTCCTTATGGGCATATTATAAAATGAATTGTATTTATGCTCCATTGTGCAAATTGGCTTGTCCATTATGCGACATCTGGAACGGCGGCATAGAGGTTGATTGTGCGTTCACTTCCTCGCTGTACTACCGTTGGATGTTCGGAAAAGTCTATTTTATTGTTTTCTCCATACTTTACCACTTTGTCTGTGGTTGTAAGGGTATGTATCAGGAAGCCCGTGAATAAGGGATTTTCAGCCGATTTTGCAAAGTGGAACATTTCCGATGCTTCTGTGGGCACGGAAGAGCTGGCCCATCTGGAGATGGTATCTACTATCGTTCACCAGCTTACCCGCGATCTCTC
>OLRL01000323.1_pt1 | contig 39454 bp, 36 predicted proteins | sample 1643201 | NCBI WGS metagenome assembly OLRL01 (sample SAMEA3136649, study PRJEB25190) | human gut metagenome | biome: human gut; feature: human-associated habitat; material: faeces | place: Austria | collected 2013
GTTGCCCACAACAGATTTTGAGTCTGCCTCGTCTGCCATTCCGACATGCCGGCATTGAAACGAGTATTATCATATCACGTTTTTGTCGAAATGGCAAGGGCATTTTTGAGTTTTTTTTAATATTTCACAAACCTCGTTTTAGAATACACATTGCTTGCCTTGATCAGTTTCTGATATCTGGCAAACAGCTTCTCAGGAAGTCTGATAGTTACGGTTTTGTTGACCGCAAAAGCTTTTTTTCCAACATAGTTCAGTGCTGTACTGTTGATCCTGAGCACTTTGACTGCCGGGCACTGGTAAAAAGCTCTGGCATCTATATGTCTGACACTGGCAGGAAGTATAAAATTTCGCAGTTTTGTACACTGTGCAAATGCGTTGCTGCCAATTCTTTTTACTCTGCTGCCAAATCTTATGTTCCGCAGATTCAGGCACTGGCTGAACGCATATTTTCCAATCGTTGTTACATTATTTCCAAAAATAACATCTGTAATTTCTTTGTTCCCGCTGAAGGCATTCTTGTCAATTGTAGTTACTTTATAAACTTTATCATTGATCACAACTGTAGCCGGAATCTGTATCACATTATATTCCGCAGCAAGACCTGTAACGCTTACTTCTCTTTCATTTAAAATCTTATAGCCAATTCCACCTATCAGGTACTTATAGCTTCCACCCTGTTCAGTTAACGGAGCTGCATTGAACTGATATCTCACAGGTTGTACAATATCGTTTTTCTCCCATATACCTCCTGTATATTCTTCTCTCTGGAAAAAGATATATATATTGTATGCACGTTCCACCTTTGTATAAATACCCTTTGCAGAACCGATTTCCCATTTCCTGTGAATATCGCTTTCCTGCGGTTTGAGAGAAAGACTCCAGTATAATGGTGTCCATCTGACATCTCCCTCAACAGGATTCGTATTCTGCGTTCCGGCACCGGTCACATTAAATTTATAGTAAGTGTTGGGATAGAAAACCAGAGGTTTGTCAAGTCCTTCAACGACACTGTCATTTGCACTTACCCCTTTGCTTTCATCTGTGTCTGTTGAAGTTTCCTCTCCGGCTGCCCAGATGAAATTCTGTGTATCTGCTCCATCCTGAAATTCCGCTGCACCGGCCGTACTAACCGGAACTGCTGCCAGAACACCTGCCAGCACCATAGCTGCTATTTTTTTCATTACTCTCTCCTCCTCTTTTTCAGCAGTATATAAAATATATACAACTGTTCAGTCCTTTCTTATAGCAATAGTGAACTGTTAAATACTTACGACATTTGTGTTACTGTTCTGCTTACAATTTATATCTACATCTTGTATTTTACTTATTTTTCTGCTAAATGTCTACCTTGATTTTCTGCTAATCCTGTCGTATTTTTGTTACTGTTCACTCCGTTCTCAGTAACTTAGCCAAAATTCATTCCAGATTGCCTACGGCAATAGAATTTTGGCTTGTATGTCTCGGGATTTTGGCATATTCATGCCAAAACACCTCGCGGGATAGTGCTATGTGAATAGTAACGCATTTTTACTTCATCTGTATTCCACTTCTCATACGTGATATAATCCGCACCCATTTTCCTGAAAATGTCTACCATATCTTCATTCCGGCAAAGCCATACGGATATGCGGATTCCATTCTGATGAGCATTGTTGATATCATTCATACTGATATTTTTATACTCTGCACTTATGTCCAGATCATATTTCTTACACTGCTGTATCATAGAAGCATTCATGCGCACTGTACGGATCCACTGCATTTTTCCTGTAAATCCCATCTCACGCAGTTTACCAAGTGTTTCTATGCGAAAACAGATGAGTACCGGCTCTTTCTGTGATTCAGTCAGAAGCTGCATGAACAAATTCATGGCTTCTTCCGTACGGATTGACTTTATTTCAATCACCGGCGTCACAGAGTACTTATTGCAGCATGCAATATACTGTTCCAGTGTAGGAATAAGATTATCCGGATACTGTGAAGCATTTCTTCCATTTATAATCGGATACTGCTTTATCTCCTCATAGGTCATCTCTGAAATAAGCCTGTCCTCCCCGCACATCCGCAGCAAAGAATCATCATGAGAGACAACCAGAACTCCATCTGCGGTCTCTCTCACATCTGTCTCCACAAACTCCGCCCCATTGCGTCCTGCCATCTCAAAGGCAGGCACGGAATTCTCAGGTGCTTCTGTCTGTTCACCTCTGTGCAAAATATAATGAGTAACTCCATCCAGGGGTTTCCGGAACTTTTCCTCATCTTCCGGTGCAGGTGTGATTTTCGGAGTTGGCGTGACCGTTACCGTCGGCTCCGGGGTCACAGATGGTGCTGGTTCATCCGGCGTCAGTGTAGGCGTAATTTCCGGAGTTTCTGACGCTGCCGGCAGGACGATCACTTCTATCTCTGATACATATCTGTCAGTACCATAAGAAACACTGGTGATTTTGACATTTCCCGCCTTTTTTGCAGTAACTTTTCCTTTCTTTGATACAGTTGCCACCGTTTTATCAGAAGAAGTATAAGTCAGCCTTTTTCCATACTTCTGCGGCTCCAGAATAATTGTCTTTCCTGCCGTTACTTTCACCTGTTTTTTGTATTTCTTAAAAAGAACTGTTTCCGTTTTATTATAGACAAAAACCTCGCAGTTTACTTTCAGTCCACTCATCTGTGCTGTGATCGTTGCCTGTCCGGGCTTTAAACCATATATCCTGCCATTTATAACCTTTACACATTTTGAGTTACTGCTGGTCCATTTAAACTTCTTTGGACTCACTTTTGTATCATGATTCAGGATCTTTACTGTATAAGTGGCACCGGTCTTTACAACCACCTCAGATTTATGCACTCGATATTCGTCTGCTGCATAAGTATTATCTGCCACAGATATTATACTGGTAAAACTTGTAATTATAAGCACAATAGCAAATATGACAGACCTTACAGTCTGCATGCCTGTTCTTTTGTCTCTGTATTCTTTTTTCTTATCTCCCATTATTCTATCTCTCATCTCTCATATGCCATTCCTGATCTGCTGCTTTTATTTCCGGTATGTTCTTAAACACTTCACAATTCTGATCACATTCGTCTCTGATGCAGGGACAGACCATCTTTACTTTTTTAAAATGTCCGGGAACACCTTCATATTGTACACTCCACAGACCATTGTAATGCAGCTGTTTACACATTCCTGTTTCATATTCATATTTAATCATACTACCTCCGAACAGACAAAATTTTACAGTACATTCTTCTGAAATCACTGTTTCTCCATGCAAAACGAAAGGCACTAACCTTCCAGCATCATGCACAGATCAGTACCTTTCTTTTTGTGTGTTTTTATGTCCTATCTGCCCCGTCAATACCACAGGACAGTAAATTACAGAATAATCACAGCATTATTCCATATCTTCCAGTAATTTCTCATAAATCGGGAAGCAGTCAAATGTTGCGAAATAATCCTTCGGTGTCTCGGCACGGCGGATCATCTCGAAACTTCCATCTTCATGGAGAAGGATCTCAGAAGATTTCAGTTTACCATTGTAGTTATATCCCATGGCAAAACCATGAGCTCCTGTATCATGGATCACAAGAAGATCTCCCATATCAACCTTCGGAAGATAGCGGTCAATTGCAAACTTATCATTGTTTTCGCAGAGAGAACCTGTCACATCATACATATGATCACATGGCTGGTCTTCTTTTCCCATAACAGTGATATGATGGTATGCGCCATACATTGCCGGACGCATCAGGTTTACAGCACACGCATCCACACCAATATATTCTTTATGAGTATGCTTCTCATGGATTGCCTTAGTTACCAGGCAGCCATACGGTCCCATCATGAAACGTCCCATCTCTGTATAGATTGCAACATCACCCATTCCGGCCGGAACAAGTACTTCTTCGTATACTTTGCGGACACCCTCACCGATCTCTCTGATATCATTCGGAGTCTGATCTGGTTTGTAAGCGATTCCAACACCACCGGAAAGGTTGATAAACTTCACATGAGCGCCTGTCTCTTTCTGAAGTTTCACTGCCATTTCAAACATCTCTTTCGCCAGCATCGGATAATACTCATTTGTCACAGTATTGCTTGCAAGGAATGCATGGATACCGAATTCCTCGGCACCTTTTTCCTTCAGGATCTTGAATGCTTCAAAAATCTGCTCTGTTGTCATACCATATTTGGCATCTCCGGGGTTGTCCATAATATCGTTGCTGATCTTAAACACTCCGCCCGGATTATAACGACAGCTGATCACCTTCGGAATATATCCTACGGCTCTTTCTACGCTCTCGATATGTGTGATATCATCAAGATTGATGATCCCGCCGATTTCATTTGCATATTTGAATTCTTCTTCCGGTGTATCATTGGAAGAAAACATGATATCTCCCTCTTTGCATCCGATTGCTTTGGACATCATCAGCTCTGTCATGGAAGAACAGTCACAGCCACAGCCATACTCCTGAAGGATCTGGATCAGAAATGGATTTGGAGTTGCCTTCACAGCAAAGAATTCTTTGAAGCCCTTATTCCATGCAAATGCTTCTTTCACTGCCTTTGCATTCTCGCGGATACCTTTTTCATCATAAAGATGGAAAGGTGTAGGAAACTGCGCGGTGATTTCCTGAAGTTTATCCAGGGTGACAAATGGTACTTTTTTCATAATAATCTTTTCTCCTCTTACTTCTTGTGTATATGTGTATATAAATGATCCTGACAGTACTCGTAGTTTCCGTTACATTTAGAACAGAAACGGAATTCCAGATTCGGATCATCTTTCTCTGTACGGCCACAGACTGCACATTTGTGCTTCGTCACTTCCTCTGACTTGCTGCCACCCGGGAAGGGAACGGTCTTACTTTCTCCCATTGCTCTCTTAAACTGGTTTCTGCGATGGATTTCCTTCGGATTGTATCGGTTAAGATTTCTTGTACCAAGGAAGAAAATGATAAAGTTCAGTAAGGATGCGATGATTGGCAGTGCCATAAACCATGCTCCTCCCATAAAATATCTGACAATATCATATACCACAAGAGCAGCATATACAATCGCCATCCACTTCATCTTGATCGGGATTACAAAGTACAGTAAAACCTTCATATCCGGATATGTCAGCGCATATGCCAGAAAAATAGATAAACTGATATAATACGTTGAAAACTGTGATCCATTCAGATAAGCATCCAACACTCCACCTGTGATAAAATACAAAATAAACGCAGAAATTACTGTAAAAATCATTCCAGATAAAATATATACAGTAAATCTGAATGATCCCCATGTACGTTCCAGCGATGCACTGATCGGATAATAAAAGAACAATATCGCAATCATAAACCATAAAGCAGATGACGTACTCGGCGGATAAATAATCCATGTAACAAGTCTCCATATCTGACCATGCAGGATTTCAGAGACATTCAAACTCAACATGGAAAGAGCCCCCGGATTAATATACATCAATGCATATCCCAGTACATAACTTACAATAATATAAATCGTAAGATTCTCAATCCCGCGATTTCCAAATTTTCGTTCCAGTTTGTCAATAAATTTCATAAATCTCCTTTTCTTACAAAATGCTATTCGTTCTTTCGTTACAGCGGATATCCACAATCTGCTTTCTCTGCGTAATTCTGCACCGAATAACTGCCTCTCAGTTCAGCTGCAAAATCAGAAAAACTTCTTCCTGGAAAGAAATATCGCTGCAATGATACTTGCCACTACAGAAAGGATGATAACGATAAGAAATCCCCATGGTGTCCTGGAAAACGGCATTCCCACAGCACTCAGGTTCATACCATACGCACTGAAAACAATAGTCGGAATACTCATAACAATAGTAATAACAGCCAGAACCTTCATGACAATGTTCAGGTTATTGGAAATAACTGACGCAAAAGTTCCCATCATACTGCTGAGGATGCCGCTGTAAATATTAGCCATCTCGATAGCCTGCTTGTTCTCAATGATAACATCCTCCAGAAGCTCTGTATCCTCCGGATATTTCTTGATACTCTCCACCTTCAGAAGTTTCTCCAGAACCATCTCATTGGAACGCAGAGATGTGGTAAAGTATACCAGTGATTTCTCCAGTTCCAGAAGTTCCATCAATTCCTGATTTCTTGTAGACAGATGAAGTTTCTCCTCAATCTGCTCGCTCTTCTTATCTATAATACGCAGATATCTCAGATACATGCTGGCATTACGGTACAAAATCTGCAGAATAAATCTGGTTTTCATATAGGTAAAAAAGTTTCTTACCCTGCCTTCCATAAATCTTGTCAGAACCTGTGTGTCTTCCAGACATACAGTAAAGATCATCTTCTGAGTCACGATAATACCAAGAGGAATGGTCACATACCAGTCCTTCTCGTTACGTTCTTCAATCGCAGGTACATCTGCAAGGATAAGGGTATAATTGTCCTCCACTTCTATACGGGAACGCTCTTCCTCATCCAAAGGTGCGCGCAAATCGTCCACCTCTATCCCAAACTGCTCGGAAATTTCAAAAATTTCTGTTGCCGTAGGATTCGTCAGCGCAATCCAACAGCCCTCCTGTGGTTCCTGTATTTCATGGATAGCGCCATCGATTGTCTTAAAAATCCTTACCACGATCCACACTTCCCTTCTTTTTCTCGATTTCCCCTCAATAGATTGTTACTGTTTACTCTGTTCTCAGTAACAATAAATCTGCAACTATTCAGAGCTTCTGCAAGAGATTACTGAACAGTTACGTTTACTCTTTATTTTCACAAAGACTCAAACATCATTATAATTTGAACATGAATTTTTGTCAATTCCAATGCTTTCGGTTTACAAAACTTTTACACTTCGCTATAATAAAGTAGTATTTATTTATAAAAGTCCCGTAAGGTGGGGCGTACAGATTGTGGGAATGATTTTCCAAACACGCTCTAACTACGGCAACTGAATTCAGGTGAAATATCCCGCAAAGTGGGGCGTGCAGATTGTGGGAATGATTTTCCAGACACGCTCTAATACAATAACAGGAAAGGATACAAATCATATGAGCCAGTCATCATTTGGAAATAAATTTAAGGTAACCACCTGGGGAGAATCCCACGGAAAAGCTCTCGGAGCTGTGATAGACGGATGCCCGGCAGGCCTTCCTCTCTGTGAAGAGGACATTCAGAAATTCCTCGACAGAAGAAAACCCGGACAGAGCAGATACACCACCGCCCGTAAAGAGGGAGATCTGGTAGAAATCCTCTCAGGTGTCTTTGAGGGCAAAACCACCGGAACTCCAATTTCTCTGATGGTAAGAAATACAGATCAGCGCTCCAGAGACTACGGAAATATCGCATACTCCTATCGTCCCGGACATGCAGATTATACTTTTGACCAAAAATACGGATTCCGCGACTACAGAGGCGGCGGACGTTCTTCAGGGCGGGAAACCATCGGAAGAGTTGCAGCAGGTGCCATTGCTTCTAAAATATTAGGAGAACTTGGCATTTCAATCTGCACCTATACCAAATCTATCGGACCTGTTGAAATTGCTTCTTTTAATAAAGAAGAAATCCATCAGAATGCATTTTATATGCCGGACGCACAGGCAGCAGTGAAGGCCGGTGAATATCTGGAAGAATGTATGAAGAATCAGGACAGTGCAGGCGGCGTGATCGAATGTCGTATTACCGGAACACCTGCCGGACTTGGCGAGCCTGTCTTTGACAAGCTCAGTGCTCTTCTTGCCCACGCCCTGATGTCCATCGGTGCAGTCAAGGCTGTTGAAATCGGTGACGGCATTGCAGTGACTTCCTCAAACGGTTCCACTGACAATGATGGATTCACAGTCAAAGACGGTGAAATCATCAAAACCTCCAACCACGCAGGCGGAATCATGGGAGGAATCAGTGACGGCAGTGAAATCATACTTCGTGCCCATATCAAGCCAACCCCATCCATCAGCCAGCCGCAGCAGACCGTAACCAAAGATAAAGAACCTCTTTCTCTGGAAATCCATGGCCGACATGATCCGGTCATTGTCCCAAGAGCAGTGGTTGTGGTAGAATCTATGGCAGCAATCACACTGGCGGATGCGCTCTTTGTCAATATGAGTTCCCAGATGGATAAGGTTCGGGATTTTTATCGGAAATAATTCCAATTAATCCACGCAAAAATACCTTCACTTGAATTCTGAGCTGATCTCAGTTTCAAATGAAGGTATTTTATTATCTGCCTATATTGCTGATTCTATGTAACGAATCTGTTATTCTTCCGGAACCGGCCAGATTCTGATACAGTTTGGCTCTGTAATCTTAATCGGCTTGCCGTTCATCACAATAATATTCTTCTCATAATCCACTGTAAAAGTAGTCAGTGTATTACTTGCATGATTAGCCAGCACCAGATGCTTATCATCCGGTAAAAGTACCAGATCTTTCGGATATTCACCACTGATCGGAAGTGTAAACTTCCTTGTCAGCATACCAGTCTCCTCATCACGCTCAAACATGGAAACTGTATCCTCACCTGCTGTTGTACAGAAAAGATGCTTGCCATCATTTGCAAGAGAAAGACCGGACGCTGCATTATGTGTATCATGAACATCCTTCTTCGCACTTGTCTCAATCGTCTGGATCAGTTCAAACGCCGGAACCTTACCGCTTCCATCATATTTGTAAGCCCTGATCTCATTACTGAGTTCAAAGAGAATATAAGCAAACTTACCATCATCGCTAAAACGAATGATACGCGGGCCGCTCTCTCTCGGACATCTCAGGATGTCTACCAGTTCCAGCTTATTGCGCAATTTGTTGACACGGTAAATCTTCACCTGATCAATTCCGTTATCTACTGCACAGAGATATTTATTATCCGGAGTCGGACGAACACAGTTCACATGGGGACGGAAGTTACGCTCTGCAACACTTCCGAGTCCTGTATGGAATACGCCATCCATCAGGCTTCCAAGTCTGCCGTCCTTATGAGTATGTACAACAGTCACCTTACCGTCATGATATCCGGCAACATAAAGATACTTACCGTCAACATCTGTAGAAAGGAAACAGCCTCTCATTCCATCAATATTTACACTGTTGATACGTGACAGATCACCATTTTTATCACGTTTAAATACTGCAACACCCTCATCCTCGATAGAATAAAGATACTTACCATTCTTTGAAACAGCCATGTGGGATGCATTACTTACTTCAACACTGCTGCGTTCTGTAAGAGTGCCATTCTCAACATCAACATCATAAACATGGATTCCCTGTCTGGAAGAGCCGTGTGTATAAGAGCCCACATAAGCTACATATTTCTTTTCACTCATAATGCTTTTTTCCTCCTGCTGTCCTGAAGTTTATTTATCATCGCTCACTCTGTTCCCGTCTGCTGTCAGCGAGCAATAATATTTTCGTCCCGATATTGCCGGACGATGTCATACGATAAGGTGATTATAGCACATTTCCCTAATCAGAACAAGATTACGGAACTCAGTTTTATGTATTTTTTCCAGTTCATGGGTTACTGTCGTTACTGTTCACATACAAGCCAAAATTCTATTGCCACAGGCAATCTGGAATGAATTTTGGCTAAGTTCTATACCGGATAAGCGCTCTGCTGTTTATTTGGTAAAATAATTTCTGACAGCCTCCAGTGTCTGGTCTATGATCTCATCTGTATGGGCAACAGATAAAAACATTGCCTCAAACTGTGACGGAGCCATATGGATTCCCTGCGCAAGCATTCCCTTGAAATATTCAGAGAAAGCTTTTGTATCTGAAGATTTGGCTGATGTATAATCCACAACCTCCTGCTCTGTAAAGAACAGGCTTCCCAGGGAAGATACGTGATTGATATGGTAAGGCAGATTTTTCTCTGCCAGGATTTTCTCCATACCGCCATAGAGACGTTTTCCCTTTTCCTCCAGATCTTTATAAATTCCCTGGTGTTCATAGAGATATTTTAACTGTGTCAGTCCTGCTGCCATTGCAATAGGATTTCCGCTTAAGGTACCGGCCTGGTAAACCTTTCCCACAGGGGAAACCAGTTCCATAATCTCTCTGCGTCCGCCGTATGCGCCTACCGGCATACCTGCACCGATGATCTTACCATAGGTAACCAGATCAGGGGTCACGCCAAAATATTCTGCAGCACCGCCAAAAGCCAGACGGAAACCAGTGATAACCTCGTCAAAGATCAGAAGGGCGCCGTACTCATCGCAGAGCTTTCTCAGACCTTCCAGGAACCCCTTTTTCGGGGGAACCACACCCATATTTGCGCCTACAGCTTCCACGATAACAGCAGCAGTCTGTCCGTCAGCCTGCTCCATCAGTGCACGTACACTGTCCAGATCATTATAAACAGCAGTCATGGTATCCTCTGTGCATCCCTTAGGAACACCGGCACTGTCCGGAACACCGCTTGTCATCACACCGGAGCCTGCACTTACCAGCATGGCATCACTGTGTCCATGATAGCATCCTGCAAATTTAATGACCTTATTCTTTCCTGTAAATCCTCTGGCAACACGGACTGCACTCATAACAGCCTCTGTACCGGAATTTACCATACGCACCATATCCACATGTGGAATATGGTCACAGATGAACTCAGCCATCTCCACTTCGATTGCAGTTGCGCATCCGAAGCTGAGGCCCTTTTCACACGCCTTCAGCACACTTTCTTTTACTTCCGGAAAATTATGGCCCAGGATCATCGGTCCCCAGGAATCGATATAATCCACATATTCTTTTCCATCAACATCATAAATATGGCATCCGTCTGCACGGTCGATAAATCTCGGTGCAATACCGATAGCACCGTAGGCACGTACAGGACTGTTTACTCCTCCCGGAATTACCTTTACCGCTCTGTCAAATAATTCTTCTGATAAACCCATCAGCCGATTCTCCCTTCATCCATGCATTTTGCAAGTTCTTTTGCATAATAAGTAAGATAGATCTGGGCACCTGCACGGTATGCACTGACTGCCATCTCACACATAATACGTTCTTCATCAATCCAACCCATTTTTGCAGCTGCTTTCACCATTGCATATTCACCGCTTACACTGTACGCTGCAACCGGCACATTTACAGCCTTTGATACCTCAGAGACCATATCAAGATAAGACATGGCAGGTTTTACCATAATGATATCTGCGCCCTCTTCCACATCCGTAAGAGCTTCCTTCATTCCCTCTCTTCTGTTGTGGAAATCCATCTGGTAACTCTTTCTGTCACCAAAGGACGGTGCAGAACCTGCAGCATCACGGAATGGTCCATAGAAAGCAGATGCATATTTTACTGCATAGGACATGATCGGCGCTCCATAATGTCCGTTCGCATCAAGAGCCTCACGGATAGCACGTACACGTCCGTCCATCATATCAGAGGGAGCTACCATATCTGCGCCTGCCTCTACATGAGAAACAGCTGTCTTAGCCAGTAATTCCAGTGTTGCATCATTATTTACATCATGACCGCAGAGCACTCCGCAGTGTCCGTGTGAAGTGTACTCACACATACATACATCTGTGATATAGTACATGTCCGGGAACTGTTTCTTTGCTTCTCTCAGGGCTTTCTGTACGATTCCGTTGGGGTCGTACGCACCGCTTCCCACCTCATCCTTATGATCCGGGATACCGAACAGCATAATGCTGTTTACTCCTGCATTCTGCAGACGTTCCAGTTCAAAAGGAAGACGGTCTACACTGTAGCGGAACTGTCCTTCCATAGAAGGGATCTCTTCTTCAATTCCTGTTCCCTCTTTTACAAATAAGGGATAAATAAGGGAAGACTTGTCCATTCTTGTCTCTCTTACCATTTTTCTTAAATTTTCACTGCCTCTTAATCTTCTTGGTCTCTGAATTAAATCCATGTCTTTTTGCTCCTTTTATCAACAATTCTCATAACTGTTCCATTTTTTGCAGAATAGTTATCAGTTTTCCTGTTTCATCTCTTCCACAAGCTCTATGAGACTTTCGATGGTAGCCTTCTTTGCCATGCGGGTCTGCATACCATAAGCATCTGCTGCAGCTTTGGTCTGTTTTCCGATACAGGCAGCTTTTACCTTCGTATAGTCCAGTCCCTTTGTGCCTTCCACAAAGCCCTTTACAGTGGATGCACTGGTAAATACTACACAGTCCACACTTCCTGTCTCCAGTTCTTTCTTCTCATCGATCAGTCTGCTCTTCTCATAACGAGTAGTGTAGGTTGCAATATCATCCACCTGTGCCCCTGTCTGCTCCAGCAATTCTGTCAGCTTTTTATTTCCGGCTTCGGCTCTTGGGATCAGGATTTTTTCATTTCCCTGAAGTTCTTTTGCAAGCTCTGCTCCAAGAGTATCTCCGTCATACACACCTGGCACAAAATCAGCCAGCAGGTGATGCTCTTTCAGCTTTTTCTTCGTTCCTTCACCGATCACTGCAATCTTCGCCTGTCCCAGGCTGCGCACATCCATCTCTTTTCTGTCCATCTCGTCAAAAAAGATCTCCACACCTGCAGGGCTTGTAAAAATGATCCACTGATAAGTATCCAGTTTCTCAAATGCCTCATACAGTCTGCCATTATCCTCAACAGGTACTGTACAGATAGACGGCAGCTCCAGAACCTCGGCGCCTTTCTGACGGAGAAGATCTGCTGTCTTTGAAATATGCTGTCTTGGTCTTGTGACCAGAACCTTCCAGCCTGCCAGAGGAAGCTTCTCATACCAGGCAAATTTGTCAGCCAGAGAACATACCTTTCCCACAACAATAATGGCAGGTGTCTCTATCCCCTGTCTGTCCACCTCTTCCTTGAGGGTACCTACAGTAGCAACCACCCGCTTCTGTCCTGCTGTTGTTCCTTTCTGAAGAACTGCTGCCGGCATATCCGAATTCATGCCGCCTGCAAGAAGCCCTTTGCAGATATCCTCCAGTGCTGCAATTCCCATGAGAAACACCAGTGTTCCCTTTGTCTGAGTCAGTGCTTTAAAATCTATATCATACTCCTGCCCTGCACGTTTATGTCCTGTAATAATATGTAAGGACGAACAGAAATCCCTGTGTGTCACAGGAATCCCATTATAAGCAGGAACAGAGATGGGAGATGTCACTCCGGGCACGATCTCATAAGGGATTCCATTCTCAGAAAGAAGTTCCAGTTCCTCCCCGCCTCTTCCAAAGAGAAAGGGATCTCCACCTTTAAGCCTTACCACTTTATTTCCTTTTTCAGCTTCTTCCAGAAGAACCTTATTAATATCCTCCTGCACCATTGTATGGTGATTTGCTCTTTTACCTACATTAATCAGTCTGGCATGCTCCGGGATCTTTGCCAGAACCCCTTCGCCTACCAGACTGTCATATACTACCACATCTGCCTGCTGCAGAACCGCTGCGCCCTTTAATGTAAAAAGCCCGATATCACCCGGTCCCGCACCAACCAGCCAAACCTTGCCAGCTGCCATGTTTCTTCTCCTTTTTGCGTCACAAGAATTTTCTTTTTATAAATTTTTTTATCTTCCCTCACAGTCAGATTTCAATTGCTTTGCAAGTGCAATTCCAAGCTTCTCTCCATCCTCTGCTGCACCTCTGATCTGACCTGTAAGCCACTTTCCTGTAGCTTCACTGTAATATAAACCGCGGATAAAGATCTCATCTCCGTCCACCTCTGCAAATGCAGCTACAGGCGAAGAACATCCTCCGTCCAGATATTTTACATATGCGCGCTCTGCAGCTCCTGCAAGCCAGGCATCCCTGTCACAGTATCCGTCCAGATACCCATAATCCTCACCTTTGCGTCCCTGCACAGCCAGAATCCCCTGACCTGCTGAAGGAATCATCTCATCCGGTGTAAAATATCTGCTGATCCTGCTTTCCAGTCCCAGTCGTTTCAGGCCTGCCGCTGCCAGGATCAGCCCGGAATACTCTCCTTCATCCAGCTTGCGAAGCCTTGTCTGCAGATTTCCACGGATACTCTTTACCTCCATCTCAGGATACAGCTTCTCTAACTGAAGAGTTCTCCTTAAGCTGGAACATCCCAGAGGTTTATCCGGATCCAGCTCCGCCACTCCCTCAGGAAGCACCAGTACATCTCTTGGATCCTCACGCTTTGAAAAGGCCAGAAGCGGAAGCTCTTTTGGAATCTCCATAGGCATATCCTTAAGACTGTGTACAGACAGATTGCTTTTACCATCCAGCAATGCCCTGTCCAGTTCTTTTACAAACAGTCCTTTTCCGCCCACCTTATCCAGGGTACGATCCAGAATAATATCTCCTGTCGTTTTCATAGTCAGGATATTTACTGTTATTTCAGAGCCGGCATTTTCTTCACAGTTTTTCTGTTCTATGTAGCTTTTTACCATCTCACTCTGGAGAACTGCCAGCTTACTCTCTCTACTTCCAATGATCACCTCAGTCATCATTTTCCTCCTCATTATCATCTTCCTGCGCAACTCTCTCCAGGGCATTCTGAATCTCTTCTCTTATCCTGCGCGCTTTTTTGTGGTCCAGACCACTGGCTGTGATTCCCACCACCAGTCCCTCTTCCATATAAATTCCCGGGAAATAAAAATCGCACTGCTCCCTGTCACTGGCTACATTAACATAAACGCCTTCCTGCCTGCAGATCCTGTGGATCTCATCATTTAACTTTCTGTCATTGGTAGCTGCGATCACCATATATGCCATCGCAAAGTCTGTACGCTTCACCGGACGTGTGATCAGCTCTACATAGCCGGCTTTGCCAAGCTCCATCATCTCCATGGTGACCTTCGGAGCAATGACTCTGATATTTCTGGTGAATGATAAAAGGGTTTTCACTCGACGGGTTGCAATGTTTCCGCCGCCTACAACCACGATATTCTTATCTGATAAGTCTATAAACATTGGAAAATACGGCTTATTCTTCATATATTTTCTCCAGTCCTGCCACACACTCAAGGAAAATCTCCTGATTCAGACTGTCACGCAGACCAAAGATCAGTTTATTTACTACTTTTCCTGCTGCCGTATCCACTGCATGGACCAGATTCTGCCTGTCATCCTCTTCCATAGGTGTTTTCTTTAATATCTTTGCAATCCTTAAATTCAAGTCATTGACTGCCTCATCTTTAATATCCTGAATTCTTGGGATCAGGTCTCTTCCATCCAGCCATTGGAAAAATTCATCCATCTGCTCTCTTACGATCGCGCCTGCTGCCTCCAGATTTTCCTGAAGTTCTGCAGGAACTTCCTCTATACGGAAGCTGTCCATGTCATAAAGTGTGACCCCCTGGAGCTTTCCAACAGATGGCTCTATATCTCTGGGAACTGCCAGATCGATCAGAATCAGGTCATCCTTTGTCCTGATTCCCTGGAATAATTCTTCTCTCAATGTGAAATTCGGGCTTGCAGTTGCACTCACTACAAGGTCACACTGCGGCACATACTCCATTCTGTCACCGTAATTAATGCGCTTACAGCCCAGCGGAATATTCACAACTCCGCTTCTGTACTGACGGATGGTCACTGTCACATCTGCACCTGCCTCCTGCAAAGCCTGAGCAGCCACCTTACCCATCTCACCGTTACCGATGACCATACAGGTCTTATCCCTGAGAGAATACCCTTTCTCTGCCAGAAATCCGATGGCCTGATGGATCACTGACGGATTTCCATGGGAAAAAGGAACCTCTGTCTTAATCCTCTTTCCTGCTGTGGCAGCCATTCTGAACAGAACCTCCAAAACACCATCTGCCGCAAAATTCTCTCTTGCCAGATTCAGGGCATCCTTCACCTGTGTAAGGATCTGATCCTCCCCTATGATCTGTGATTTCAGACCACTGGTAAGATAAAAAAGATGCTCAACTGCCTCCTGATCCTTACGCTCTACAAAATATTGTCTGTAAGAATCCTCAGTAATTCCCTTTATCCTGCAGAGGCAGTCATAAAGACAGACATCCACCTCATCATCCACACTTGCCCAGACCTCCAGGCGGTTACAGGTGGACAGGATCACGCATCCATATATTCCATTTTGATTCTTTATTTTTTCCATTGCTTCACCGGCATTTTTCTTTGTAAATGCAAATTTCGCACGAATATCCACCGGTGCCATATTATGGTCAATTCCAATCATGGAAATACTCATAACTTCTAACTCTCCTTCGTATTTCACCATTCCTCATTCATTTCATATCAAATCAAATATCCCACTGGCAACAGGGTATTTGATTTGATATGAAATCCGGACAGCTAAAAAGCACTGTCAGAAATATCATAATCATTTCCTGTTAAGATGTCAATTGCAAATACGGAAAAAGCTCAGCATTAGAGTAAAGGATGTTACTGTTCACATACCACTATCCCGAGACATACAAGCCAAAATTCCATTGCCACAGGCAATCTGGAATGAATTTTGGCTAAGTTACTGTGAGCGGAGTGAACAGTAACTAAAGGATAACGTGACAAGACCTCATTACCGTTCGTTCTGCATCCGGTAATGAGGTCTGAATATTCTGTGTTCACTGTTTGTCTATTCTCATCAGCACCTTACATTTCTTTCTGTAACAGGCGATTCCATATTTTATGATTGTATGAATCCCTTCCTGCTCTAACGCCTCAGTATATCTGATATCTATAATCTGCTGAAGTGCTTTTTCGCACTCTCCCTGAAGATTTCCGTCATCTGCATATTTTACTTCGATCACAATTCCCACATCTTCATCTTCTATACGGATCAGAATATCCCCGAATCCGTCTCCTGATTCCCGATTTGACATTACTGACCAGTTCTCTTTGAATCCCAGAATACCAAGCAGCAATCCATGATAGAAATTTTCTTTCGTTGGTTTCCGGGCAAAGGTATCTCTTATGCTGATCGTTTTTTTCATATATTCTGTAAAAATCAACTCTACTTTTTCCGGATTTTGGTTCAGCAGTGCATCACACAAATCGCTGACTGTTTTTCCATCGTCCTTTACATTTTCTTTGAACATTTTCAAAATATGGTTGGTGATAATATTTCGGATCTCTCTGTTGGGAATAACCAGATTATATCTGTTACCACTGGGTTCCCCTCTCTGTGTCAGATATCCGGTCATAAAAAGTGTGCTCCACAGATTGTCTATGGAAGAATATAATTCCTTATAGGTAAGCTCAAAATTAATTTCTTTCTGGACAATCCCTCCATTTACCAGCTGTTCCAGCTCCATTCTGGTCAGCTTCTGTGGTTTTCCCACACTGTCAATGAAATGACTGATCACACTGTTTCCACTTGTATTCGCCCAGTAATTCTTCGGTTCCAGCCCGGGATCTGCCAGATGATCGCTGCAGAAATTGATCACATCCCATGGACAATAAACATCCACATTTCCAAACCTGTAGCCGTCATACCACTCTTTCACTGTCTCATAATATTTTTCCTGTCCATAATACCGGAGGAGTTCCCTTACTTCCGCATCTGTAAATCCAAATGTTTCATCAAAGCTCTTATCTGTAATGGAATAAACCTTAAAGTTGTTAAGACCTGTAAAAATGCTTTCTTTTGCAATCCGCAGGCATCCTGTCAGCACTGCGAATTTCAGACTGTTGTTGGTTTTTAATGCATTCTCAAATAAATTACGGATCAGCAATACCATTTCATCATAATAGCCATTTTCATTTGCCTTTGCCAGAGGTACGTCATACTCATCGATCAGAACAATTACTTTGCTGCCATAGTGCTTTTCCAGCAATTCTGTCAGTTCACGGATACTGTACACCAGAGAATCGTTTGTCATTTCTTTTTTCTTTAACTGTGTCAGTAATTCGTGATCTGTTTCATCAAGCTCTGTGCTGTCTGAAAGTACGGATAGCCTGCGGGCTTCTTCATTGATTGTTTTTATAAGAAATCTGCGGGCTTCCTCATATGTGGCACCATTGATTCCCTTCAGACTGACAGAAACCACCGGAAATTTCCCCTGATATTCCTCACATAATTCCTGATTATCTGAAATCCTCAGCCCATCAAACAAAGTCTTATCTTTTCCAATCTCAAAAAAACTCTGGAGCATACTCATATTCAGGGATTTTCCGAAACGTCTCGGACGGGTAAACAGGTTTACTTCACCCCATCTTGTAAGCAACTGTTCAATCAGTCGTGTCTTATCTATATAATAGAAATCTTCCTGCCGCAATTTTTCAAAATTCTCAATTCCAATTGGAAGTTTTTTTAATCCTGCCATCTTATATCCCCTTCCATTTATAAAGCATACCTTATTATTGTTATCCGTCTTATTACTTTTCATAATAGCATGAATCCTACTGTAATTCCAGAAAATAATGCAACCTGTTACTATCGCAAGTGACAGTGGCAAGCGAAGTAAAATATGTAATAATATGATTGAGATACTTGCAGAAAATATTAACAGAAATGGAGGGTGATGAAAATTATGAAGATATTGAAGAAAGCAGGAGGGATTCTCCTTGTAATAATCGGAATATTCTTTTTTGTATCTGCTTTAAAGATGATCTTTGTGGATAACCCCAAAACAAAAGCAGCTCTGAAAGACGCAGTTTACGTTGATGCAGCAGATACGATCGACCCGGAAAACGATGGAAAGACAGTCATTGTATGCGGCACATTTGAGCTGACTGAACCGGCACATGATGATGAGCTTGGACTGGACTTTGACAGCATCCGCATTTCAAGTTCAAAACAGACAATGAAATTAACAAAATCTTCTTCCAAAAAGAAGGAGGCAATGACTGACGACGAAAAGAAATATGGCGTTCTGGAATGGAATTCATCTTTCAGCAGCATGCCGGTATCAGGCCAGGGGAAAATTGGAAATTATGCACTTTCGCAGGATTTTATTGATGATATTATGCTGACCAAAACCTGGGAAGATTACGACAAGGCAGCATTATCATCTGCCGGTTATACATATGTACCGGATAACACCTATACACAGAAGCATTTTATAGAACCATCGAACCAGACTACACGTTCACATAAAGAATATGATGTTCGTTATTATTATTCTGCTGCTGATTTCGAAACAGGGCAAACCGTAACTGCTATCGGCATACAGGACGGACAGACTCTCAAATCCGCACCCGGAATCACAGAGAATCTGATGAAAAATAAACTTGACCGCGATGAAGTGATCAAACAGGGCGGCACCCCAGGTGTAGGAGCCCAGATCTTTTCAGTTGTTTCCTCATTGCTGTTAATATTGGGAGGGTTCCTTCTTATTATATTATGAGAAATAAATCTATAGCAATCCTCTTAAATGCATTATTTACGAGGATTGCTATAAAAAGAGGATATTACTTTTCAATTCTAAGCATGCGATATCCAATGCCAATATGTGTCTGGATGTATTGCACTCCATTTTTCTCAGGCTCCAGTTTTTTTCGCAATGTTGCCATAAAAACTCTAAGAGAAGCAACGTCATTATCCGAACATCGTCCCCAAATCTGCTGGGTAATATAGGTATGTGTCAATACCTTTCCCACATTGCGGGACAAAAGACAGAGCAGCTTATATTCTATAGGTGTCAGATGCAATTCCTCTCCCTTCAGATATGTACAGCCTGCCGTATAGTCTATCTTTAATCCACCATTCTCAAAAACAGAGCTTTCTATCTGCTCTCCGCTCTGCATAACCGCAAGTCTCCTCTGGGTGACACGGATACGCGCAAGTAATTCCTCAACAGAGAACGGTTTCGTAATATAATCATCTGCTCCTGCATCCAGCGCCTCTATTTTATCTGTGTCCTCACTTCTGGCGCTGATCACAATAATCGGCATATTCGACCAGGTACGGATTTTTTTTATCACTTCTACCCCTTCCATATCAGGAAGCCCCAGATCCAGAAGAACAATATCCGGATTGTGGGACGAAGCTTCCAGAATGGCTGAAAATCCGTTTTCTGCAGCCAGATATTTATAGTCATGTGTTTTTAATGTAGTAACGATCAGATTGCGTATGGGTCTGTCATCCTCAACCACCAGAATTAATGTTTTATTCATTTAATGTCACCTCGCTTAAGGGTAAAGTAAAAGTAAAATTGCATCCATGAGGATCATGATCTGTCAAAACCAGGGTTCCTTCATGTGCTTCTATAATAGAGTGGCAAAGTGCCAGTCCAAGTCCCAGACTTCGGTGACTATCCGCAACTGTTGTTTTCCCTGTATAAAACATCTCAAAAATATGTGTTTTCATTTCTTCCGGAATTCCCGGGCCATTATCTTCCACACTTATCTGTGCTTTCCCATCTGTTTTCGTTCCCCGAATAAAGATCACAGAACCCGGCGGTGTATATTTTATTGCATTATCAATTAAATTTACCAGAACCTGCATAATAAGACGTACATCCATACGTGCAAGAACAAGTTCTTCGCAGTCTGTCACAATTTTATAATCATCATGTTTCCGGCTGATATGCCTCAGGGATTCTGCAATCACCTCATCCAGAAGCTGGTCTGTAAATTTAAATTTCAGTCTTCCGTCATTCAGTCTGGTAATGGAAAGCAGATTCTCCACAACTCCGATCAGCCATTCAGAATCATCATAGATATCGCTATAAATCTGATGTTTGGTAGCTTCGTCCAGACGGTCACTATTGCCAAGCAGCATATCTGCATTACCGGAAATGGAGCAAAGCGGCGTACGAAGATCATGCGAAATCGCCCGAAGAAGATCTGCCCGCAGCTGTTCATTTTTGGCTATAACTGCATTTTTTTCTTTTTCCAATGCATTTTTCGCATTTTCCATTGCAAGCGCACATTCATTTATTACAGACAACAAGATGCTGTATTCAAAAGTGTCCAGTGTTTCTTTTTGCAATGGTATCCCGATCACACCGTAAACATTATCCCCGCTCCGGATTGCCAGATATAAACATTTAGCCTGAGGAAAATGGTGTGTGGACGCACCGGCATGCTGTCTGTTTTCACAGACCCATCTGGCTATCTGCTGCTCTTCTGGTATCAAAAAATCTTCTGTGTCCTCTTTTTCCCCGGAAAAAAGCTTTCCCTCTGATAAAGTTCCATTTTCTACTACATATGCTGTAATATTGCGGTTTAATAAACGGAGAAGCTGTGTACAGGTGACATCAAGAATCTCTGTTTCTCCTTTTGCCTTTTGCAGCAGACGGTCTGTATCGAACAGAATCTGTGCACGAAAAGCAAGCTGTGTAGACAGCTTTGCATGTGTTTTCAGCTTTGCTGCAAGTGCTCCCGTAAGTACGGATGAAATAAGCATTATGAAAAATGTCACCGGATAACCCACCGCATAGGTTTTAAAAGACATCCTTGGTTCTGTCAGAAAAAAACAAAATAAAAATACACTTAAGAAAGAGCCTGCCACACTGCAAAGATAGCCATCTGTCACAATCGAAGTAAGCAAAACCCCCAGAATATATATGGTTACAATATTCGTATCCGTAAAATTCAGTTTCTGAAACAACAGACCAATTAAAGTGCATACCACAAATATAAATACCGTCAGAAAATAATCCTTTGCAGACGGTTTTTCCATAGACCATGTGAATGACCGTTTCTGATGATTCACATTTTTTAAACTCATCCTGTCCCCCACCTTTTTTACTGTTTTGAAAATTATATCATGGGGCTGTGTTGTGGTCAAAAATCTTTTTTACTATATGTGGAAGCACTTCTGAAGAGCTCTGTATTCTCCCAGCACCAGTAATTTACTATTCTCTTCCAAATACGTATCCGGAGAAATTGCAATATTAAATTCTCCTTCATTTTTTACTGCCAGAATATTAATATTGTAACGCTTTCTGATATCCAGTCCGCCTACAGTTTTTCCAGTCCATTCCTCCGGCACTTCTACCTCAAAAATCGCATGGGAAGCATCCACCTCCATATAATCAAGGATATGATCATCTGTGTAACGGATAGATGCCCATTTTGCAACCTGCTTTTCCGGATAAACCACCTTATCTGCACCATTGCGTAAGAGAAATTTTTCCTGGACATCACGTTCAGCTCTGGATATTACCAGTTTTGCTCCCAGTTCTTTCAGAAGGGAAGTGGTCTCAAGAGAATTCTGAAAGCTTCCTCCAATAGTCACAAAACAGATATCGTAGTTTCCAATTCCAAGGGATTGTAAAAATTCAGCATTGGTACTGTCCCCGATCTGGGCGTTAGTCACAAACGGAAGCACTTTGTCCACCCTTTCTTCCTTCCAGTCAACTGCCATAATTTCATGCCCAAGCTGATTCAGCTGCATGGCAATATGTCTTCCAAATCTTCCAAGTCCAATAATTAATACATTCTTCATAATATTACTTTTCTCCTTCTCATCCAACTGTAATTTTCTCCAGAGGAAGCTTTGCATTTCCCTTGTTTCTTCCTGATAATACTGCATAAATCAGGGTCAGGCCGCCTACACGTCCCAGATACATCAATATGATCAGCACAACTTGTGAAAAAACATGAAGTCCCGGTGTGACTCCCAAGGTCAGACCTACCGTACCCACAGCTGAAGCTGCTTCATACAAACAATCTAAAAGGGGAAGGCCTTCGTATACGCTGATTGCAACACCTCCACAAAAGAACAATGTAAAATACAGCATGGCTATTGTGGCTGCATTTTTTATCACATGATACTCCAGTCTCCGTCCAAAAGCCCCTGCATTTTCCTGACTGCGAAACGTTGCAATTGCATTTAAAATCAGTACCGTAAAAGTAGTTGTTTTCATTCCTCCTGCTGTAGAACCCGGCGAACCACCGATCAACATTAACAGTATCATAACCGCTTTTGATGCCTCGCTCATCTCTGAAATATCTATGGTATTAAAGCCGGCAGTTCTTGTAGTTACCGATTGAAACATGGCAGCTAACAGGCGTTCTCCCGCAGGCAGGTTTTTCAGATCACAGGCAAAGAAAAAAAATGCCGGAAAAACAATCAGGCATACAGTAGTCATGAGAATAATCTTGCTTTGCATGCGGTAACGTTTAAAATTCATTTTATTCCTATAAATATCATCCCAGGTAAGAAAACCAATTCCTCCTGTAATGATCAGCAGCATAATTACCACATTTATAAGGATATTTCCAGAATACCCTGTCAAAGACGGAAAGGCATTATCTGCCGTTCCCAGAATGTCAAATCCTGCATTACAAAAAGCAGAAACAGAATGAAAGGCTGCCATCCAGATTCCCTTTAAGCCATAATCCGATACAAAAACCGGCAGCAATAACATAGCTCCTGCTGCTTCAATCAAAAGTGTCCCCTTTAAAATGAACCTTGTCAATCTGACGATTCCTCCAACTTTAGGTGCTGAAATTGCATCCTGCATTGTACTTCTTTGCATGAGAGATATTTTTTTCCCTGAAAGAAGCGAAACCGCTGCCGCTACGGTTACTACTCCAAGTCCACCTATTTGTATAAGCGCAAGAATAACTGTCTGTCCGAACACAGACCAGTAACTTCCGCTGTCCTTTACTACAAGTCCTGTAACGCATACTGCCGAAGTGGCTGTAAAAAGTGCCTCATGAAATGGCGTCGGCACTTTGTCCAAAGAGGAAACCGGAAGCATCAGCAAAATACTTCCCAAAAGGATCACACCTGCAAATCCCAGAATAATCAGCTGAAAAGACGTCAGGTGTTTTTTCTTACACATTTTTTCCGGCATAAATGATCATAACTCCTTACTAATGATTCTATAGCAATATCTTCATAATGCGTTTTATTATATACAATTGCTTTCAAAGATAGTATAAAAGTCTATGATTCCGTATTAAGATTGTATAAAGACAGTCAACACTTTTACAAATAGCGTATCAGCATATACTATAATCTTATAACTATTGATTTCTCAACAAAGACAGACGGATATATTCTGCCAATTCTGCATGAACATCCTTTAACTGTGCATATTGCTTTTTGAAATCCAGATATTCACGAAACGAAAGTGTATAGATACGGAATGAAACATATCGTCCTGTCAGATATGTCGCGATTTCTGAAGACATCATTCTGGAATTGGAGCCCGTCACATAAAGATCAACATCATAATCGGTTGCCAGAGAGTTCACTACTCTCTCCCAACCTCCTACCTCCTGAACATCTCCCTGTTCCAGAATGTTTTTATTGTGGATCGCCGCCTCCAGTTCCTGTCTACTCTCTTCCATATTTGCCTTCAATTCTTCCAACTGCATGGATTTATATTTCGGATTTTTTGCTCTGCTCACTTTGTCGTCCTCCTTCATTTTTCTGTAAAACTATGAGAAACACGCTCCGCGAGTTTCTCAAGTTATCGCGGCAGTCGCCAAGGTCTCGTGCAAGCACGGACTTTGGCTCGTTGCTCGCGTAAATAAAAAGAACCGGCTTATTCATAAATGCCGATTCCTGGGTATAAAAAAACTGAGATCAATGTTCCATAATTAAAAGGATCTGACCTCAGTAACTTTTGAAATATTTAGTTATCACAACGATATAATAGCGGAAGTTTTCAACACCATCCGAATATACATTCATCTCAAATCTGATATCCAGATTTCTTTAACTCTTCCCTATACAATTCAGCTATATATGCCGAACCATTGCACCACAGCTTTGTTTTTTCATCATACAGTGCTTTTCCTGTCTTTGAACATAGAAAATCTGTCAATATCTCTTTTCTGTCCTTGCCCGTTTCTTCTGCAATCTCATCTGTCACCATAGTGATAAGAAGATCTATTGTATAATTCATTTTTTCTTTTGGAATTGTTACTTCAGCCATATCTTCTCACCTTTCACAATGAAAAATCCCATAACATTTTTCTATATATCCAAGAACATCGACTTCTTTAAACAAGTGGATAATCTGTTCAACAGGTAAATGCCACTCTTCTGAAGCAAGCCGGATTAATCTTGTTTGCATGAAAGTAATCTCTGTTTTCTCACTCATTATGAATCCTCTCATTTTTCTTGGTCAATAAAACTGGAATTGACATAACTCACTTAGATTGCTTATGCCAAGCATATAAGTAGATAGCAAGGAACACTCCCGCAAAACAACTAATGATTACGCCTGCAATCAAAGCAGGATAATAACTTGTAATCAAGCCTGTATCTGCTGTTACGATGAAGATAATGCCAATAACGAATGCTATAACATAGATAATGGGCATAAACTTTTTCACAAAATCACGTCCCCTCAACAGTAAATCAGTTCTGCCTTGATGATTTCCTCGGCTCGGTTGCGGATAGAGTTCATGTATTGCACCCATAGCATCTGATTTTCCGCTTTCATAGCTTCATTCACGCCCTCGGATTCTGCCATCTGACGGATTATCAGGTCTAACCTATCCGCTGCCTGTTCGTTCAAATCAGCAAGGACAGTATGGAGCGTGCCCGACAAAAGCAGGTCATTGTAAATCAACGGTCGAAAATGTTTCAGATAAGACTGATGCAGCCGTCCCCAGTGACCAACGGGGCGATGTTCCTCCGGCAGCTTTAAGTCCGGCACATAGTAATCGCCTACGAGAATGTAGTCGATACCGTTCTCGTGGATTCTTGGCTTTAACTCGTTCATGCTGGAATATCCTCCTTTTCTGCTTTCTTTTTGTGGTAGTCCTCTCTGCGCTTGGCAAGGTGGGCTTCGTATCGTTCGATGGCGGCAATGCGTTCTTCCTCGGAAACAGCTTCAACAGGCGGGTAGCAGTTGCCGATGAAATTGAAATGAATATCAATATTCTGCTGGCGGTAGATGGTTCGACCGCCTGTGGCTTCGTGAACCTCAATCCTGTCAATGAACGCATAGAGCATGGTGTCGGTCAGTTCCTCGCAGTCCCGGTATTTCTTGACCAAAGCGATAAAACGGGATGCGTCCACCTGCTTGATTTCGTCCTGCTGAACCAGATTTTCCAGCTCTGCAACACGCCTTTCCAGCAAAATCTGTTCTTCATCGTATTGCTGAATCATGCGCTGTGCCTGTCGCTCCGGCAGCAAGCCGCTCAAGGTACTCTCATAGAGCTTGTTGATTTTCTCGTCCAGCTCAGCCATTCGCTTCTTTGTTTCGGTAAGCTCCTGATAGCCGTTGTTTGCTGTTCTGGTCTGCTGCTCATTCCAAACGGCTTTGAGCTGCTGAATAAATTCGTCCTCGTTTTCAAGGACATATTTGCTTACAGCCTGAATTGCCTGTAAAATTGCCGCTTCTAGAACCGACGTTTTTACATAGTGAGAAACACATTCTCCGCTCTTGCTCCGATAATTGCCGCATTGAAAAGCGGAATCTGAATCATAGTGCGTTTCGCTATGATTTGCTTCGGGGCTGATAAATCCCATTCTTGTGCCTGCAATTCTTCGGCTGATTTAAGGCTGCATAAGCGGAGGGAATCAGCACTTTATCTGCTGTCAGCATTTCCGCAATGGCGATGGTGCTGTTGCCCTGACAAACCAGACGGAAGATTTTTCTGACAACCTCTGCGGCTGGCTCGTCCACGATGAGGGTCTGCTTATCGTCAGGCTTTCGCTTGTAGCCATACGGGATAGAGCCGCTGCATCGCATTCCGTCTTTCATTCTGGACTTGAAGATTGCCTTGATTTTGTTGCTGGCTATGAACCGAACACCCTTCTGCATGGTTTTCCTCCTTGATTTTTTGTAGCTGTAATTCCGCTATGGTGGAACATACAGCCTGTGCAGTAAATACTTCATAAGCTCTCCTTTCCACTTCTGGACATTTTGTCCAAAAGTTCTGTAAACGCAAAAAGGGCAGCTACAAACCTTTACGGTCTATAACTGCCCTTACGCTGTATTTTTTTAATTATCTTCCGAATTATTCATTTTTATTTCATTAAGCACCTCTATAATTGAATCTAATTTTTCCTGTAATTCTGCGTCATCATACTGCGATAAATCCATTTCTTCTATTTCTGATAATATCTTGTTCAACTGTTGTTCATTTGAACTATTCATCTCTTCCCTAATCTGTTCTAGTTGAGATTGAATATTTGTTAAGTTATTATTAGACGGATCAACTTTAAATGTAGCAAAAACAGAAAATCCAGCCATTAAAAACGAAATTCCAATAGCAACCCACGTCCCTATTAAAGCCCATTTACTTTTTTTCTCTTCTTCTGTTTGATAATTATTAGCAACATACTCGCCAAGCAAAGGAGTAGCTACAATCTTTTTACCAATAAAATCTTTACAAGTTGTAAGATGCAGTTCATTAAATACAGGATATTTTTCATAATAAGGAAGTAAACTTTTTTCAATAAATCCTCTTTTATTCCAAAAATACTCTTTTGCCACACCATACTCTTTTAAGTCTTCATAGCAATCATACGTTGGTTTTCTCACACATCCTTTGGGAAGTTTTTTTGAAAGAGATGTTGCATTTTCCCTCTCTAAAATTAATTTTTTGTAATAATCTGTCTCTTTGGTTGGGAATATTTCATAGAAGAGTGCTATTTCCTCCGTATCTACCTCTTTACTAATTTCAAGAATAAGACCTTGTTTTTGTAGTTGTTGCCATAATGTAACAAATTCTAATATATGTGAATAGTCCTTTGCGACCTTTATTCCTCTATATTTAAAGAAAAACTTGTATTCTTTACCATTAAATGTCACAATATATCCTGGAGTATCGAAGAAATATTGAGCTTTAACATTTATAAAATCATTTTCTGAAAAATCAGGTTTTTTATCATTTAACACACTTATCCATCGTTTCTTTTCAAAGTCACCTTCATAATTCGGGATTTTATATTGTTTATCCTTCTCATCCTCTTCAAATTTATTTATGAGAGCGTCCTCATCCAATTTATATTCTTCTAAATAATCAAACGATTCCAAAAAACTGTAAATATCATAAATTTCACCTTTTACAATTCGTTTTATTATTTCTTTCCTATGGAAATTTAAATTCATAAATAACCTCTCCTCGTACTACTTTTTTAACAGTAAATCTTTAATCCACAATGGCTCATCAAATCTTAATCTATCTTACTTTACTATAAATGAGCAAGTTCGTGATTTTGCATAAAAGAAAGACACCTTAAATCGTTTGTGTTGTGTAATGAAAGTGATGAAACAAACATCGACCAACGGAAACAGTATCGATATCTGTACCAACGTGCAATGGACAGCAAGGATTTTGATTCGTTCATGAAATTGGCAGTGTAGTTTTATGTAATTTTTCAAATTTGCTTATTTATAGTTCTTAAATTAAGAAGGATAACTTTATGCTTTTGCTTTTGCTTTTGACTATATTTTGAGTGTCATTTTCTGCTGTAAATGGTCATTTTCTGCAAAGCTACTTTGTAGTATGATGTTAATTGCTTATAATTAAAGTATCGAACAAAAATAGAAAGGAGAATGCAGTATGGGAATTAATGTAGTATCATCGTATGCCAATACATACACTTACGGAAATGTAAAAGACGAAAGCATAAAAGGATTTTAGCATACGAAAAGAATGATAGAGGAAAGTTATGGGTAATATGGATATAGAGCAAAGGGTAATTTCGGTTTTTTGGAATAAATTTCAATTTCATGCAGAAAGATTATCTGAAACTCAGAAAGCGGATAGCTTACTTAATCCAGAAATAGGATTTAAAGCAGTAGATTTGTTTGTTTTGTATATGGAATTAGAAAAGGAACTGCATATTAAATTTGATGAAAAAGATGTAATTGATAGCAGATTTGATGTGTATGATAATATCATAAATTCGGTAAAGAGACATTTGATGTAAGGTATAGTTGCTCATACATAATGAGAATACTATATGACAGGTTTCTGTCAATATTGAAGAAAGGAGGATTGTCCTATGAAAAAGCAATTAGGAAAGAAAGCTCATGTACAGGAAGGAACAATGACTGCATTTGCATGTGATTGTATCTCTGTATGCCAATCAAGTGCATTTTGTAACTGCACATCTGCTGCAACACAGTCTAATACATATGCGGCAAGTATGGGCAAGATTGTGGCAACTGCTTTGTCAGGTTCTAATTATATGTGGGGCTAATTCAGAGTAGTAAGTTTTACGGTGACTGGCAGTAATTTTATTGCTGTCAGTCATTTGCAAACAAAGGAGATACAATATGGAGTTAAGTAATAAACCTTTTATTCATTTATTTAGAACCAGAAATCAATATTATTTTTATGATGCAAATACATGTTCAATTATCAGAATTAATGAAACAATGTATGACATTTTAAAAAACAAGGAAAATTTTTTGGAATTAGAGCAGTTAAAGAAATTATATGAAAACGGCTTTTTACAATCTAAAGAAGATATTATTATTGAACATCCAGCGTCTTCTGGTATTGAAAGCTATCTTGATGAAGGTATGCAACAATTAATTTTACAGTTAACTCAAAATTGTAATTTAAGATGTAAATATTGCGTATACTCTGGAAGTTATAAAAACCGTGTACATACTAATAAAAGAATGACATTTGAAATAGCAAAAGAAGCAATTGATTATTATTATTTGCATAGTCGGGCAGCGGATGTGGTGCGTATTGGACTATACGGTGGAGAACCCTTATTAGAGTTTGATTTAATAAAGAAAATTACTGAATACTGCGAAAAGATTTTTGCAGGAAAAGAATTAAGAATAAATATGACTACTAATGCAACTTTATTGAATGAAAAGATTGTTGATTTTCTACAGAAACATAATTTTGACCTAATGATTAGTCTTGATGGTCCGGAATCAGTGCAAAATAAAAGTAGAGTATTTGCAGATAATAGTCATGGAACATTTGATGTTATCATACAAAAAATAGAGATGATACAAAAATTATATCCTCAATATTTGGATAAGATTAGTTTTAATGCAGTTATTGATGAACAAAATGATTTTGCGTGTAGTAGTAATTTTTTTACATATGATTTCCTAAAGGATGCAGTGGTTACAGCTGCTGGAGTTAGCGATAGAGATTCTGTTCAGGAAGTATCATTGCGTGAAACTTTTTATATAAATTATAATTATGAGCTTTTTAAGAGTTTTATTGTTTATGCAGGTGAGTTGGATAATAAATACATCTCAAAATTAATAGTGTCTCATAAAGGACTGCTTATAAGTTCAATACATGATAGGGTGACAAAACCATATCGCAGAAAAGGAATATGCCACCCTAATGGTCCATGTATAGCGGGATATAACAGATTATTTGTAACAGTTGAAGGAAAATTTTATCCTTGTGAAAGAGTAAGTGAAACAAATGAGGTTTATTGTATCGGAGATATAAAAAGTGGAATTGAAACGAAAAAAGTACTGCGCTTATTAAATACAGGAAAGTTGACAGAAACGGAATGTAAGAATTGTTGGGCATTAAATCTTTGTAGTATTTGTGCAGCAGATTTTGGTGAGGATAATGATCTCTCAACATCAAAAAAACTACAGAAATGTTCTGTTGCAAAAAAAGAAGTTGAAGAACATTTAGTAGAATATTGTACATTAAGAGAGTATGGTTTTAATTTTGAAAACTAGGTGGTAATCAAATGAAAGTAATAGTTTTTCCCTTTGATAATTATGTTAGACCGTTGATAGAATATGAGAAGTTGTGGCATTTTGAGATATGTGGTCTTATATCGCCAATGGGTTTTGGAATTAATAATATGCAGATGTATGAAAATGATAAAAAGTATATTATTAAAAGTGAAATGAGTGAAGATAATATGGCAGAGATGGAAGCACTTCTTGTTGTCGAATCATATCATTTTGTCAAATTTGAATTGATATTAGAACAAATAAATTTGGCAGCAAAAAATGGGAAAAATATTGTATTGGCAAGAAAAATAGATAAAAATGAATATTCAGAAGTTCTTGATATATGTGAAAAAAGTAATGTTAAATTAATAGAAATGCCAATAGAATCTTTTAAATGGGAGAAAAATATTTCGGGTCTACAAAATATTAATGTTCCGGTAATTGCGATTATAGAGAATGGAGTAAGATGTAATGCATTCGAGATTGAAATGCAGATTATTAGTGTGTTATTAAAGGAAAATTATAAAGTTAGTTTGATTTCGAGTAGGCAATTTGGTAATACCGAGAATATACATGCTTTTCCTGGATTTATGAATGGAAATGGTTTAAATGAAAGTGAAAAAATAATTTGCTACAACCAATATCTAAAATATATTGAAGAAAATGAAAAGCCAGAGGTAATTGTTGTTGGAATACCGGGTGAGTTACTTCCACTTACAAAGCAAAAGCCAGGAAATTTTGGAATAATAGCGTATGAAATTTTAAATGCCGTAGATCCGGATTTTACAATCTTATCGCTTTATAAAGATGAATACAAAGAAGAGTATTTTGAAGAAATGAACAATCTTTTGCACTATCGTTATAATGTAGATGCAGATTGCTTTTATTTATGCAATTGTTCAATAGACAGGTTTTCGATTAATTCAGTTTTGCCGATAAAGTATTTAGAACATAAGAATGAGGAGATAGAAGCACAGTGTATTCAATATGTTCATAGGGTATATTGCAAGAATACCTATCTTGATATGACAGATTTTTTAATAGAGACACTGACAGGTTATAATGAGATTCAAATATTTTAAAATTCTTAACAAGGAGGAGATTACTATGAGCAATACAATTAATGTGAACTATATGACAAGGGCTTACAATCAGTACCAGCAGAAAATTGTGACTAAAGATCAGGAGAAGGAAGATACAAGGTTTGCGGATAGTGTAAAAGAAAAGCGCGAAGGTAGTGGAAGTATAGTGGGCAATTTAAAAACAGGTTCTGTGTCTGCTAAAGATATGACAATGGAGGAATACAAGCAGTATATTTACAATAAAATATCTAAAATTCCAATGCATCCCACAAGGGCAGGCGAGTCAATATCTGTTACAATTTCAGAGGCGGGGTTTGAAGCGATGAAGAATGATCCAGAGTATGAAGCATGGGTATTAAATGATTTGCAGGTGGGCTGGTCACAACCGGATAAATGGTCCGGTATATGTGGAGGAGCGTTTTCTACAATATATTATGGAGCATCAAAAGAAGAATGTCATGCTGAAATGTGGAGTGCAGGTTATAACAATGGAAATGGTGGGAAGACTTTTAATGATAAGTCAAAAAATAGTTTTTGGGAGCGTAGAATAGAAAATAAAAAGAGAATAGAAAATCAAGTAAAGAAACAACAGGAAAAAAAGCGGATTCAGGAAAAACAAGCAGAAAGAACAGCTTATGAAGAATATGTGCAAAATAAAAGGTTATCAGCTCAGGATGTTAGAGCGGGATTGGCGGCGGAGAGTAGTTCGTCTGATAGGACTGTCACAACAAGTCAGGCAGTAGCTTCTTATGAGGCAAATTTTATAATGGCAGTAAGAAAATGGATTTAATGAATTTACTATAAGAGGCGATGTTAGTGCAGAAAATAAAGATAGCGATTATTGATAATGGTGTAGATGAAGCTGCTTTGGGTAATGAAATATCAGGAAAAGTTTATGTTAATGAAAAAAAAGAGTGTGTTTATGATGAAGCGGACATGAGTAGAGTAAGATTTGCTCATGGGACAATATGCGCAGCCATTATTCAAAAATATTTAGCAAATTCAGAAATATACAGTATTCGACTTCTAAATGAAGACGGAAGTGGCTTAATAGAACATTTAAAACCAGCATTAGATTGGTGTATAGAAAAAGGTATTTATTTGGTTAATTTGAGCTTAGGCACTACACATTTTAGGGATAAGTCATTAATAAGAACATTAGTAAACCATTATGTGAGCAAGGGAATGTGCATCGTAGCTGCAACATCTAATAGTGGATATGAATCATATCCGGCTTCTTTTTCAAATATAATAGGTGTTGCAACGCATTCCTCTTTTTTTTCAGATTCTTTAAAGAGACTGTTTCTTGGGATAAATATACTTGGTGAGTCTGAACATACGCTGCGATTGTATGGAGTTGCATCTGTTACTCAGAAATGTAACAGTTATGCAGCTCCCTTTGTAACTGCTTATATTGGTATGTTTTTTATGGAACAGGGATTTCAAAATATTACCAAATTATATAAGAGGTTTTCTAAAAAAGAAACAATGATTACAATATCTGAAAAGGTTGAACCCGATTGGATATGCTGTGCAGTAATTAAGGCAAATATTAAAAAGAGTAAGGCTGATTACTATTTTGATGTTGTAGGAATTGAAGAAATAAATCGGGCAGATACACTTATTATTGATAACTTGTCAGATTTAGAACTAGCTACTCAATATAGAAAAAATGTTGTTTATGTTGGAAGTGAGAAAATAAAGGAGACATTAGATGATTGCTTTTATTGGTGTCCAAATAAGAGAGTACAATTTATTGATAGATGTACTGGAAATGAACAAGAGTTAGACATTCCCATAATTGTATTCGAAGTAAGTGAGAAAATAGATGTAGCGTTTCTGCTCGCAGAGTTCAAAAAAGATTTTGCTGATCGTGAGTATAATATATATACCGCAGGGTTAGAACCAGAATATGTTTTGTATGGGTTAGAATATGTACCAGAACAATGCCTGAGTAAAGTAAAAACGGTTAAAGAGTTCATCTATTGGCAAACGTTTTACATGCAAAGCGATGGTGTATTATTTTGTATATCGGAAGGAAAACATAGTCTTATTGAGCCACTTTTTAGTGATATAGATGTTATGGTAAGAATTGAAAATATAAATAATATATATTTAGCGGAAATTCAAAATGAAGATATAGTTGTATTGAAAATAAGTGATTGTGAAATAGATAAGGATTTTGTCGAGAAAGTTACAAATTGTCTTGTAAGAATATTGACGGAGGAAGAAGATGGATAACAAAGAGGCTGTAAAAAGATTACTTCTGTTACTAGGCAGATACAAAAAAACAATAGTTGTAATTGTCGGTTGTCTGCTTGTTTCTACCGGGTTAAATCTATGCGTTCCGCTGATCAGCAGGCGAATCATGGACGATGGCTTTATTGGCGGAAATAAGAAATTATTGATAGAGCTGGTCTTGGTGTCTATGGTAATCTACACTATAAATTCCCTCATAGATATAGTCAAGGAAAAGAAACGTGTAGATATTTCAGCAAAGATACAATATTTTCTTTCGGAACAGTCTTTTTCACATCTTATGAAGCTGCGGGTAAACTATTTCAATAACACAAACTATGCGGAGACTTTGAATAATATCAACACGGATATTAACCAGATGACATCTATTGCTGACAGCAGTGTTTTTTTCGTAATTACGCAGGCGTTTAGCATGACAGGCGGCATAATAGGTTTATTCATAATAGATTTCAGAATGACGGTACTGGTTCTTCTGTTTATACCTATTAAGTGTGTGGTAATGAAATACTTTGCAAAAAAGCAAAAACAGATTATGGACGAGTTCATAAAAAGGAATCAGGAGTACGCAAAATGGTTTGGAGATACTGTTGGAGGGGTACGAGAAGTCAAGCTGTTTAATATCTTGGATAAAAAGCATGAGGAGTTTGTACTTAACCAGAACAATATTATAGAGAAACAAAAGCAGATGAATATGTTAGGGCAGTGGAATACGATAATAGATAGTATCATGGTACAGTTTCTTTCTACATTGTTATATATACTGGGCGCAAATTTAGTGTTTGATATGAAACTTTCAGTAGGTAGTGTGTTCGCTTTCATTACATATAGTGCTTATGTTACCGGACCGATTTCTGCAATCCTAAATATAGGATACCTGTTATCAGGGATTATTCCGTCAACAAAAAGATATTATGCGTTTATGGAATTGGAAGAAGAAACGGATAATGGAAAGAAAACGGATCTATGTCCAAATGATTTGAGATTGCAGAAGGTTTCTTTTGCGTATGAAAGGGATAAGTGCATTTTGAAGAATATTGATATATTATTTGCAAAATCCAGCAAGACAGCTATAATTGGGCGCAATGGTTCGGGAAAGACGACAATCATCAATCTTCTTACGAGAATGTATGAGCCGACAAGTGGTGAAATACTGTTGGGAGCAGAAAATATTTCAGAGCTGCCATTGCCAGAATACCGAAATATGGTATCCGTTGTGAGCCAACAAATCTATTTATTCAATGACACAATAAGGAATAATATCTGTCTGTATAAACAAATAGATGATACGGTGATAGAAGCTGCCTGCAAGGACAGCGGACTTGAAGATTTTATAAAAGAGGTTTCCTTAGATCATGTGGTAGGACAGAATGGGGCAATGCTCTCCGGCGGGCAAAAGCAGAAAATAGCCCTTGCAAGGGCATTGGTGCATGACAAGCCGATTATTATATTTGATGAAGCTACTTCAAACACAGATGCTTATTCAGAACAGCAGATAAACGGACTGCTTGATACTCGGCTAAAAGACAAAACAGTGATAGTGATAACACATAAGAAAGAGATATTGAGCAAAGTGGATCAGATCGTTGTACTGAAGGAGGGAGTGGTTGCAGATTTAGGGAGATATGATGATTTGATAGGGAAAAGTGATGAACTAAATGTTATGTTGGAAAAAGCAGAATAAATATAAGAAAATCTTTTCAGAGTAGCAAGTCTTTTTTGCTTTTGGGACAAAAAGTATTATTTCTGGCAGAAAATGTGAAATATTATTAGATGCTTGTCGGTAAAAAAGAAAAATAGAGAGAATTTGCATCATGCAGGTTAATTCTAATTATTCTATGAATGGTGTGCCGTATGAAACTAGACATAAATAGGATAATATTCCTCCATATTAGTGCGGAATATGCTGTTCATGAAAGTTAAAATCCTAAAGATGCAAGAGATGTATATTATCAACAATTATACATTTCTGCATCTTTTTATTTTGAGCATTCCAATAGTAATACGCTGAATCTTAAATAAATGTATATGAGGAAATATGATATGATTATATTCAAATATGAAATTACAAGATCAGAGGTATATAGGCGAGTGAGACAGTGCGAAAAAATAAAAGAAATTTCCATTGAACAGGCAGACAGTATGGAGCAGGTAGAGGCAACCGAAGAAAGAATTGCTGAAGTTGTTCAGAATAATTCGGATGTGGCACAGGAAACATCAGCGACAAGTGAGGAACTTACAGCTCAGGCTACTACACTTAGCGGTATGGTTTCGGTATTCAAATTAAGACAGTAAGAATAGACAGAGTTTTTAGTGGATGATTGTTTTTTACACAGTTAAAGAATAATCGTCCACTTTTCTGTTTTGGGCAAGAAAATGTTTTTTACTTTCTACTCGGTTAATTTTTGTTTATATGGTCATTTTCTGCAAAAATTGGTCACTTTCTGCAATGAATATTGTTATTTTAAATTATTTTTTTATAATGACTATATTGAGATTTATTTTACAAATTATGTGATTCCTAAAAGATTTTCAGTTGTTTGATAATGTGGTTTGTGTAATTCGGTTTATTTCCTGTAACCAACGCTTCACAATAAACATTGAGGAAATATTTTATTTTTAATAATAAAATGTGGAATGTATGTGTTTTCCGATGTTTTGCAAACATCTAAAATAGAAAATTATGCGCAAGGAGAATGAACAGATGGTAAAAACTCGCACAGTAGAAATGCAAACGCAGCTTGTAGGGTATGAGTTTAAGAAAAAAGGTTTACCCACTGATAAAAATATAGCAGTAGAAAATAGTAAAGTTTCCAATGATTATTTCTGGAAAACAAATGAATATACGGATAAAGATGTGTTTGGAAGGACGCTGGATCTGACGGCACTTATCAATAAGCCTGATGGATATTTAAAGGGAAGTTTATCGGATACGCAAGATGTGGACTATTACAAATTCAACATTACAGAGTACCGGGCATTAAGTTTCGCGAAGGATACCTATAATAAGGATATTACGATCACTTTAGATCATATACCGGAAGGCTGTAATTATGAGATGGTTTTGTATGATGAGGAAGGCAATCAGGTCGGCATTGGGAAAGATAATGGAAATGGTGGTCTTAGTATTACCATACCGAACTGGAATACAGACAACAGAGGTTATACCGTAAAGGTACAGGCAAAGAACGGTTCAATGGTAAACCCAGATGCCGAATATCATCTTTCTTTTCAGACAACGCAAGCGGATAAAAGTCATGGAGCTTATCAGGAAATGGCAGAGGTTCAGAAGTATGCAGGGACAGTCAGGAAGCAGATGCAGGAAGGCTTAACCGATACTGAGGAAATGCGTGCAATTAAGGAAATCCGGCAGAAGTATAAAGCCTGTTATACGGAGCAGATGGAGAAATTGCATAAGGAACAGGCAGAAGAAATCATGCAGGGTGAGGCAGTGCCGGATGATGAGCAGATTCATAATTTACTGGAAAAAAAAGCGGCAGGAGGAGAACTGACGGAACAGGAAAATGCACTTTTAAATATCTTTTGTACTGCAGCAGAGCTGGATAGTGCGAATGCAAGTGCAAAAATGAATACCACAGTAAAAGACAGGATATTTGCAGATTTGCAAGAAGCGGGAATTGATATTTCAGATTCCATGTTTTCCATAAAAATTGGGGCGGATGGTCAGGTAAGTGTCGATGGCATTAATGATAATGCAATGAAACAGAAGATAGAGGATGTTTTGTCAAAGTATTCGGATGATCTGATGGATATTTATTTTTCTATGGATTCGGAAATACAGGCATTGTCCGATAAAGAAAAGTATCTGTTACAAGCTGCGGTGGATGTGGAAAAATTTTTATATAAGGCAACTGGCGGCAGCGTATCGCTTGGAGACCTTTCGGTGGAAAATGCAATGATACATGGTCTGCCAAAAACACTGGATGACCTGTTAAACAATCCGGGCGAAAATCTGACCTATCAGGATTATGCAAGCGATATCCGGGAAATTTTAGCATATAAACGGACACAGCACAAAGATATTATGTCTGAGTTGAATGTACAGTTTATCATGTTAGAGAGTACAATTCAGATAAAAGATCGAGTGTCAAAATAAATATTTTTTGGAGGAAACGAGATGACAAACAAAAAAATTTGGGCAGCAACATTATTTTCAACTCTGCTATTAACAATGACAATTTCAAGTCCTGTTAAGGCAGCAGAGTTGCAAACATCAACAACGGTAGACAGAAGTCAGATTACATTACCATTGAGTGAAGAGACAGAAGAAAATTTATTTTCATTAGAGTCAGTTTCTGATATTCAAATGTCTGAACTTGTTGACCCGGATGAAGTAATTAGTGTGTCAGATGGAGATGACACAATTCAGGCAAGGAAAGGAACTGCGACAAAATATGGATGGAGTTATGGAACAACACCATATACGTTTACACAGAAGTGGTCAACAGATACAGAAGTATATTCAACATATCCATATTATAATGATGGGTTACTTTATCCAGCCGCAACAGAACTATTGGATGCACCTAGCAATTCACAGTATAGTTCTGCGGTAAGAGAAGGATATGTCAATGATACATGGGCAACAGAACAATCAATAGTAGGTGCACATGTATATTACCATAAAGTAAGCAGTAATAAAGCATTAAATTCTGTAACTGTTTTACTTGATAAAAATGTTGCATTTCAGATTTATGACGCAGAATTAAATCCAGTACTGGATACATCGTCAGACGCATATGAAGATTTGCTTCTCTTTTACAGAACAGCAGTAAAATATGATAATTACGACAAAACAGTTTATACATGCAAACTAACTGCGGGAAATTATTATATTATGTTTTGGGATAATAAGGGCAATGAAGGCAATCATCATTATGCTATGTTTACGGGAAATCCTTTGCCAATTCAGCAGACATACAGTGCAGGTGGTGTATTTAATGGAAGTGTAAAATGGGATGGTTCTTCAAGTTCACAAACATATCAAGCTTCTGGTGTAACTATATCTGTAAGTAATGGAACAGAAGATTTGTTTGCTTTATACAGAGTCACTTTCCAAGATATGGGTTCATCATACTTTAACACATATATTAAATCTGCTGATATGATGTATCAGTCACCTAATTCTTATTCGTACAAGACAATTGCGAATATGGCTAATCTAAACCAGAAGATGATTGATTATTATCCAGATGAAGGTTCTATGATGGGAACCTATAACACAAAAGTAAAGGTAAATTGGATGAATGGTTTGTCCTATGTAAATGCAAGTTATTCTACAAACGCAATGTTGTATATTGATTATTTAGCACCGTTAGGAGAAGTAAGTGTATCTTTTTGATGGAAGATAATCAGAAAAGAAAATATGGCAATGAATGATTTGTGTGTCATATAGTGAAAATATTTATCCGATATCAACGGTTACAATGATATTAAAGGTAGCGTATAACTGCTAGAAAAAAATTATTTGTAAAATTCCAAAGATGCAGAGATGTATATTATCAACAATTATACATTTCTGTATCTTTTTATTTTGAGCATTCCAATAGTAATACGCTGAATCTTAAATAAATGTATATGAGGAAATATGATATGATTATATTCAAATATGAAATTACAAGATCAGAGGTATATAGGCGAGTGAGACAGTGCGAAAAAATAAAAGAAATTTCCATTGAACAGGCAGACAGTATGGAGC